>OCVV011343415.1_pt1 | contig 21150 bp, 22 predicted proteins | sample 1539721 | NCBI WGS metagenome assembly OCVV01 (sample SAMN02144230, study PRJEB22623) | gut metagenome | biome: sheep rumen | host: Ovis aries | place: New Zealand
GTAGGTGTTCTTGATCATCTGGAACAGGGACTTGTCCTGTTTGACGCCGTCGATGGTCCATTCGGCACCGAACACCTTGTGGCGGCAGTGTTCCGAGTTGGCCTGCGCGAACATGTAGAGTTCCACGTCGGTCGGATTGCGCTTGAGTTCGGTAAAGTTCTTCACCAGGTAGTCGATTTCGTCCGGAGAGAGCGCGAGACCCATTTCTTTATCTGCTTTTACGAGGGCGTCGCGGCCCTGGTCGAGCACCGGAATCACGTTGAGCGGGCGCGGTTCTTCCTTGCTGAAGAGAACTTCCAGGGAGGCGGTGTCGGCGAAAACGGCCTGCGTCATGCGGTCGTGAATCTTGGCCGCAATCTGGGCGCGTGCACCGGCAGGAGTAGCACCTTCAAACTTCACATAGTATGCAATAGCGCGTTCGATGCGCTTGATGGCCGGGAGGCCGCAAATGTGAGCGATATCGGTCGCCTTGGAACTCCACGGGCTGATGGTACCCGGCCGGGGGCAGACCACAAAAAGTTCGCCTTCGAGAGCCTTGGGTTCGCGGGCCGGACCGTAATGCAGCACCTTCTTCAGAGTTTCGGTTTCTGCATCGGAGAGTTCGGCGGACAGGTCCACCACATGCAGGAATTCAGCGTAAACGGAAGCGACAGAGAGCCCCGCAGCCTTGAAATCGGAAGAAAGTTTCTGGAGACGGAAATCCGACAGAGCCGGCGTACCACGAAGAATGAGCATTATAAACCTCGGTTTGATTTTTTACGAGGGGAAAGATAGAAAATAGGTATGAGGTATGAGGTCGCTCGTTTCACTCGCTTTGAGTTATGAGCTTTTATAATCGCGCCTTCGGCGCCATATTTTAACTCAATGCTCAGACCTCAAAGCCTTGCCTTGGCAAGGCGCGCTCATAACACAAAAACGGCCCGCAGGGCGGGTCGTTTGGTGTTATTTTCTAACTCGTTGAGAGTCAAGAAGATGCCCTCGTAGGGGCGGCAACTATTCCTCGCCTTCTTCTTCGCCATCCTCATCTTCAGCGACGGCGGCAGCGATGGTGGCATTGCCAAGCAAAGCACCGACGTCAATGGACTTGAGGCCGGCAAGGGTCTTCAGGTCGGTCTTCTTGTCCACATCCACCTTGTCAAAGGTGGTGACGATGTAGTAGGCCGCGGTCGGTTCAAAACGACGTGTCTTCTGGGAAATGCTGTTGGAACCCTTGGTAGCCGGGAAATACTTGCCTTCCAGCTTAGCCATGTCCTGGGAAGTCTTTGCCCCCTGCACAGCATCGCAGGTCAGTGCCCACAACATCTTGGTGGTGCCAGCGGTAGAGTTCACGTACTCGATAATCTTGCTGGAGCCCTTGAAGCTGTTGCCCGTAGTCTTGTTGTAATGCTCCGTCGCCTGGGTTACGTAGTTTCCCTTCTGCATAAAGAGCATGGCGGCAATGGCCACCACCAGGACGGTCAAAACGATTGCAATGTTCTTGATATTCATCCTAAATCTCCTTATTCAAAGTGGAAAGCCGCAGGAGCTTCCAGTTTAAAGGCTTCGTCCATGTTGTATTCCACCAGGGCCTTGTAATCGCTGTCCTTGAGCTTACCCTTCACAAAAGTAAAGCTGAGGGTGCAATTCTTGCCGCAAGCCACTTCCTTTACGCCGCCCTCGTCCTTCAGCAGGAACTTGTCGGCAAGGCCGCCCTTTTCGTTAATATCGTTCTGGACCTTGTCCGGGATACCTGCAGCAGTGTACATGTAAGAAAGCTGTTTCAGGCGGGCATCCTTGTCGCCCTCGATGGCCTTGACGGCGGCATCGAAACTTGCCTCGGACTTGTCACCGGTAAGGGTCGCATACACTAGCTTCCAGGCCATGCCGTACTGGTCCATGGATTTCCACTGTTCCTGGAGCATTCCGTTGGCCTTTTCCTGGTAGGCCCCCACCTGCTCCTTTACGGAAGCCTGGGCCTGATCGTTGTAATTACCCTTGAGAATCATCATGACCACAATGAGGACCACGATAAGGACCGCATCCACGATGGCCAGAATCTTGAATTTTTGATTGTTCATATAAAATCCTTCTTGATAGAACGGTTTTAGTAGAATTTAATTCTTAATTTGCAAAAAAGAAGACTTTTTTTGAAAAAAAGTCAAAAAAGGGGACTATTTCCGTAAAAAAAAGGAAATCTCCCTTAAAAACTCCATTTTTCGAAGCGAACCTTTTTATATTGGGGGCGATGGCAAACGAATCCGAAAAGACAAAAATCCCCTCCCAGATTATCTTCGAGAACCTGAAGGAACTCCTACGGGCAAAGAACACCGCCCACGAGTCCATGTTCAAGTTCCACTGGAAAAAGATGTGGCCCTTCAGCCTTATCTGGCCTCAGGTGGACTACGAGCGCATCGTTCGGCTCATGAGCGAAATCCGCAAAAACGCCATCATCCAGAAAAACCTGGTTTTGCAGGCCAAAAATGTCGCCAAGGAGTTTGAAAAAGAATTCCTGGATGCACTCCCCGCCTACCTGGGCGCCCTGGATATCTCCTGCCAAAAGCTCTCCGCTGCCGCCCAGTGGAAACAGGACATGCTCCTAAAACGCATCCACAAAGACGTGAAGTTCCGCCGGGATGTCTCAGAATACAACCGCATTCTTAAAGAATACGAAGAAGCTCAGGGCAACCTGGTACGGGCTGGAGCCTTTGTGCAGATCGGCTGGGGAAAAGTGGTGCAGGCAATGTCAAATGTGTAATGTGGAATATGAAGTGTGTAATGAGGAATTTCACATTACACACTACACACTTAAAAAAATTGCTCTTGCTAAATCAAACCGCCATTTGGTTTTTTGAAAAACACCTGCAGGTGATCTTCCGATGTGCGTTGCGTTGCCAGAGTGTTGGCGGTATTCAATAAGAGGCTCCGTAACATACGACACCCTAAAAAATTTCTCAGCAACAAGCCCTAACCATTGATCGTGCATGGGAAGATTTCTAGGGAATGGAAGAGCCCTATCCAAGATACTCCGGCGGAATGCCATACAGCAACCCGTAAAGGAATTTTTCCACCAATTGGCAAACACCCCCTTCGTGTAAGGGCGAATTTCGCTCAACTTGCCATCGCGAACCCACGAGGAACCGGACGGCTCGGAAGGTCGAAGCATCCATGCATCATGAATCACGAGATCGGCGTCTTTCAGCGCCGCAAGAACTTTCTCCGCTTTTCCCGGAAGCCAAATATCATCTTGATCGGCGAGGAAGATGAATTCCCCCTTAGATGCCTGCAGGGCACGTTCATAATTATAGATAACGCCCAGATGCTTTTCGGCGGGCAACGCACGAATGCGCCCAACACCAAAAGAATTCACAATAGCGAGGGTATCGTCAGTAGAACCATCGTCAGCGACAATAACTTCGGCATCAGTGGGCAACTGCGAAAGAATACTTTCCAGCTGTTCGCGGATAAATTTACTGCCGTTGTATGTCGCCATGCAGACCGAAATCATATCCAACAACCCCTTAATGCTTCAAAAACACACTAGGGATAAACAACTTGGGCAACCGCTTAACAAAGCCCATCGAAAACGAAGCCAACTGAGGAAGTCGCTTTAGAGCCTCCCCCTTATTGTTGTACGCCAAGGCAGAAAACCAGGCCGTCTTAAACGCCTGGCGAGCCTTTGAATATAATGAATGACCTTTGTAGCAATCAATTGCCCTAAGCATTCCCTCGTAGATCTTGTTTATCGTCTCCTTATTCTTCAACGACGACAAATTGTTCCCATGGATGCGGTAATGACAGCAGTTGCAGCTAATGACAGGTACTTTTCCATATTCATACAGTAACTTGAGAATCATGGGAAAATCTTCCTGAAAACAGGATTCATTATAACCACCTAGCCGACGAAACTCCGCCACGTCTATCATTTCAGAACAGCCGTGAATTTCCTTTCTACCCAGAAAAAACTCTTCAAAGGAAACTTCGGGAACAGATTTCAAATACCTCGGGTCAGGATTTGGATTCACAACCCCATTTTCGTCCATTGTATGGATTTGACCAAAGCAGGCCTTGTACTGTGGGTGATTTATCAAAAAATCGCTCTGGACTTTCAACCGATCCGGTGGCATTATATCATCTGAGGCAAATGAACAAAAATACTTGCCACGCGCCATAGACAAGAGTTCGTTCATAGTCGCTACGACTCCCCTATTTTCGCGATGGACATAGGTAAATCGCAATTCGGAGGAAAGTTTCTCTAGAATTTCGGGAGAACTATCTGTACTGCCATCATCGATAACGACAAGTTCAAAAGTCACCCCCGTCTGTGCCATTACCGAACGGACCGCCGCTTCCACAAAGTTTTCGTGATTGTAGCTGGCCATAAGTACCGACACTACAGGCGGAAGTTCCCGCTGTTCTGTCTCGACCCCTTGAGCGAAGGCCTTCACATAGACATTCTCGGTCATCTTTTCGGCAAACATGTTGGTTACGGAGTATTCCACTTGAGCCTCCGAACCAAGATGTAAAGTGTGACTAGATACAAGAAATTTTCCGTAGCATAGGCAAGCATTGGACCATTAAAATCGACAAGCTTGACTCCAACAAGCGTTCCGACAGACAAGAAAATCTCTGAACATATTTCAACGGTTATAAACTTCACCGTTTCTGCCCGAGCAATTAGCACAAGGGCCAAGGCATAGCCGCCGGCCCTGAAAAAATCACCAACAAGCTGAAGCGGCATGTAGTCCACCGCCCCCATATAGGCCGAAGAAAACAGCACCTGAACCAGGAGACTCCTGCCAAAATACAACGTGGCTATCATCACGAGGGATATTCCCATGACCCGAAGCAAAACTGGGTGGAACATACCAAAAAAATCTGTCCGGGACATTTTGGGAGAAACTTTTGGCAAAATGATCACAGTGAGAATCGCCGACATCGCCATGAACAGAAAATCAGAAACCTTCCAGACACTTTGCCAGATTCCCGCCGCATCGTTACCAAAATTGGAAGCTACGGTCAGACGCATGACCGTGAGCACCACCGGAGTGAGCGCCATGGGGACAAGCCCCATAAGGGCATAGGACAGCCATGGTCTGCGGGTATCAAGAGCCGTTTTCCAAATATATTTAACGCTAAAGCCCGCCTGACTTGCTATGCGGATGGCAAAGAACGCCGCTACGATGGATTGGGTCGCAATAATCGAAAGAACGGAAAGTCGACCCGTAAACAAGAAAAACGCAACCCAGAGCACTTGCCAGATAGATGACGCAATATTGATGGTCGCCCATTTGCGGTTCTCGTCAAGGCCATTCATGACTGCAGCCGTAATGGTTATGATATTTGCGGCAAAAATGCCAGGCAATGCAAACAGAATCGCAGCCTGAGCAAGGCGAGTGGGGATTCCCGGCAAGAGGGTGTCTAGCGGGGCCATGAAACAGAACAGAAGCGCTGCAATAAAGGTAAACAAACTTGCAAATGTGGTTAAGCGAAGCCCGCCCCGCCAAATACCCAGCAGTTTTTCTTTAGAATTCTTGTTTTGGGCGGTAAGGGCAGTCCAGCCGTTCTGCAAGGCAAGAGAAGACGTCGCTGTGCCGATACTCATCAGATTGAGGAATTGTCCCACACAGGCAAATGCCGCCGGCGGCAAGAAAATAGCCAACAGCTTGTTAATGGCAAAAGCCCGAATGGCGTTCACCAGGGTTACCGCCCCGGAGCCAGCAAAAAGTTTCGTGAATTTCAAATCAGAGGATTTCATCAAATAAAAGCATTTATAGATTCTATAACGTATGCGACCTGATCGTCGGTCAAGGACGGCCCCATGGGAATGCTGAGTTCCGTACGGGCCAGTTCTTCGGTAAGGGGAAGTGCCCCATGGCGGAGTTCCCCGCGATCTACGGCACCCACAAAAGCCTCCTGCAAATGAGGTGGAATAGGATAATGGACAAGAGTCTCAATTCCACGAGCCTTCAGGAATTCCTGTAGTTCGTCCCGCCGCTCGCAAAAAACAGGAAACACATGCCATACGTGAGCCTTAGGGTTTGCAGGCAGAGGCGTCAAACGGACCTGCGGATTCTTGATTTCGGCACAATACCGAGCCGCAATTTCTCGGCGACGATTGTTCCAATTATTTAAATGCTTCATTTTTTCTAACAACACCGCAGCCTGTATTTCATCCAGTCGAGAATTCACACCAACATATTGATTTACGTATTTCGTTTCGGAACCGTAGTTGCCGAGCATACGCACAATACGAGCCAGTTCCGCATCGTCAGTGACAACCATGCCAGCATCGCCCAGTGCGCCCAGGTTCTTTGTCGGGTAGAAACTGTAGGCTGCAGCATTTGATAAGAAATTTTTTTCGTCTAAAAAAGCTCCGTGAGCCTGGGCAACGTCTTCAAACACGAGTATGTTATGTGATTTTGCAAAAGTACAAATAGCTGGCATATCCGCCAAACGACCGTAAAGGTGAACAACCAAAATTGCACGTGTTTTTGGTGAACAAGCCTCTTGCAAACAGTCTACATCTAGATTACAGGTATCGCGACAAGGTTCCACCAATACAGGCACAAGCCCAGCAGCTCTCACGGCAAGTATCGTTGCGATGTACGTGTTCGCGGGCACTAGAATCTCATCGCCCGGTTTGAGCCGCCCAAGCTCTATGGATGCGCGGAGCATCAAGGTCAAGGCGTCCAGGCCGTTCCCGACACCCACCCCATACGCACGTCCGCAATAGGCGGCAAATTCTCGCTCAAAACGTTCGCAATAGGAGCCACGGATGTACCATCCGGACTCTACGACCGCAGTTGCAGTGTTTTTTAACGCATCCATGTATGGTGCATTCACCTGCTTCAAATTCAAAAAGGGAATCTTCACCGATAGTTCTCTCCCGCCGGTTCGCAACCGTCGAACTCAAACGTATACTTCAAATCAGCGAAGCAACCTACGCTTTCCTTGAAAGTACAAAGGCCCTCGCTCGCAATCCCGTCCGATGCCGCCGGCCCGAGATCAAGATAATCAAAGCCCTGTTCCCGGTAATACCGAAACATTTCACGAGCAATCACATTCAGGGGGCGCTTGTCCAAGGCGGACTGGTCGGCACCCCAGTAAATCATCTGCGCAACCTTGTCGCTGACCCTGTAAATGATAGTCGATGCCACTGGGAAGCCATCTACACGCAACAGGCAGAAATCAACGGGAACAATTTCTGCTGTTTTCTTCAAGTCCTCAAACTTCATCCACAGCGTATAGCCCTTCGCCTTGTAGTGATCCTGAATAAAACCGTAGACGCGGCGCTGCTGTTCTACAGCCGTTTCCTGCGTAAATGCGCACTCGCTATGGGCAAACTGCTTGTAATTTCGCGCACCCATGTAATGGAGGCGTTTTTCGTACGGTGTCGAGTCCATAAAATCAAACGCATAATTCAGGTTAGCATACGATTGCCGAAATCCATTCTGGAGTAGCGCCGACACAACCTTGGAATAAAACATCCGATCATAAAAAATTGGTGGCAGCGTAACCTTAAAGGACTTCTTCTGCAAGAGCAGCAAGTCCTTCAATTCGCGCATAGCAAAATTCAGGCACGCAATCGTCTGTATCTGGGAGCAGACAAAACCGCAAAAAGGAGCCGAGTAAGGAGAGCGCCACTCATCGCCCTTCTCGCCCACGGCAAGGCCAATGCGCATTCCGTTGTCTTCAAACGCAAAGAAACGGACTACGTCCACCTTCTCCGCATTCAACATATTGAAATCCGCCTTCATGTAACAGGCGACCGGATTTGCAAAATGGCGAGCGTACTCGTCCGCTGTAATTTCAAGCCACGCCATCTAAGCCTTCTTGAATTCGAGGTACTTGCCGTAACTGCGCCAGTAGTCGCTCTCGTCAAACTCGTGCGAAGTCAATACTAGGCAGATGGAGCCCGAAGAGAAATTCAGTTCTTCGGCCCAGACTCCGGGCGGGACATGCAGGCCGTAGTACGGACGGTCCAGCCTGTAAATCTTCTCGTTCTTGCCGTCGGAAACCTTCACGTCAAAAGCTCCGCTCGCCGCCACCAGCATCTGGTGGCATTCCTTGTGAGCGTGGCCTCCGCGGTTCTCGCCACCGGGAATATCGTACAGGTAAAAGATGCGTTTCACGTCGAAAGGAATGTCCTTGGAGTTCTCGAGCGAGGTCAGGCTTCCCGAACGTTCGCTATGGCGAGGGAGTGTCAAAAGGGCACAGTCATCTATGGTCGCGGCCTTCACGGCGACAATGTCCGGAGCTTTATCACTCACGGCGTCAGGCGCATATTGTAGCGGTATCGGCGTCCACGCGGACTTAATCCGGCAGAACTCGTCGCGTTCCCAGATGTAGTCATCTTCCTCATACGGGGTTGACGAAATTACGAGCGCAAGGGAGTTTGTCGAGAAGTTGTCAAGCGTACGGTAGTGCATGGGTGGCAGGTAGAGCCCGTAATAGGAGCGAGAAAGCGAATAGCGCTTTTCTTCCTTGCCGTCGTGAATCACGGCGTCGAAGCTCCCCGAAAGGGCGACAATCACTTCGTGTTGGTTCTTAAAGGCGTGGCTTCCGCGTAGTTCGCCACCGGGAACATCGTAAATCCAGTAACAACGGCGAAACCGGAAAGGCACTTGTTTTTGCGATTCCACCACACTCAAGTTCCCGCGTTCGTCGAGGAACTTAGGAAACTGGACGATTTGCGCCTTTTCTTCAAAAATCGGCATATTCAACTATCAATATACAAAAAAAGCTAATGACTCTATAGAGTTTCTACATTCACGACAAGACTAGGGCAACAGTGTAGACTTTTACCATTTCTGATTTCAAGTCATCAAATTCAAAAAGTCAACAACACGTTTTGAATATGATTCAATGGAAACTCGATCTAGTAATTTTTCAGCATTTTCTTCGTTCACGATTTTTTCGCCAGCAAGCACCCGATCTAGCACTTTCACGTATGCCGCAGCATCAGTCGGTGGATCAATGAGCGGACACACCCCTTCCAGGTTTTCAAGCAACGCTGTCGTTGCACCAGCAACAGCGGGCGTCCCGCAACTGATTGCTTCCACTGGAGGAAGACCAAATCCCTCAAGCAATGATGGATACACCATTAGCTCCGCATGATAATAAAATTCCCGCAACTCAGGCGCATTGAATTCTGGAAAATGAAAAACGTTATAAAGTTTTTTTTCATCTATAATGGACCGATAATGCGGAGTCAACTTACCCACGCGGACAAACGCAACATCTGGGCGCATGCGGGCCATTTCATAATAGGTTTCCACATTCTTTCGCGGTTCAGCAAGCCCCACATGCACGCACATCGACTTGTAATTCTTAATACCATACCTACGGCGAAAAGCTTCACGTTCCTCAGGTGTTTTCTGCGTTTCCAAACGCTTAAACACAGTTCCGTCAATCGGGCAACCAATAACTGCACCCGGAGCATTCGCCATACGCGGTCCAAAATGCCTGCATACGGCGTTCTTTGTCCATTCAGAATTAAACACAAAGCCATCGGCATTCAACGTTGGATTGATATAGAACTTGTTGAGCAAGATAAACTTGATGTTGTGGGGATACTGGGTTTCAGCAAAATCGTCATGCAAATACAAAACTGTCTTTGCGTCGGGGCCACCTTCCCCCTTTGTTTTTTCAATCGCCTTTTTCGCCGATGAAATCAAGAAACCAAGCTCTGGACGAATAAAAAATACTATGTCTGGTTTTATGTTTCGAACGCAATCATACACAGGTTTGCGCAGGCTCCAAAATCCCGTATAAAGAGACTTAACCCATACCTCATGTGCCGTATACGTACGAGGGTCAGCGACGATTTTACCGCCATCAGCCGTATGCTCTGGATTTGGAAAGAACTTGGGTGTTTTCATCCACAAAACATGTGTTTCGAATTCTTTGGACACCGCCCTAACAAGGTTCAATGTCAAGCGTCCAAAACTTGTACACTCGTTCTTATCGCAAACAAATAGGATTTTTTTCATATTCAAATTCCAACAATTGCACAATATATAAAAATTATATTTTATATTGTGGAATATGACAAAACTATGCGTCGTAATGGCTACGTACAATGGCGAAAAATATCTTTCGCAAATGCTGGATTCGCTCGTCAATCAAACAAGACCTGCTGATTCTGTCATTGTCGTTGACGACGGCTCTACCGATTCGACTGTAAAGATACTTGAAAGATATACTGGCACCCTTCCCCTAAAAACCATTAAGTTTGAACACAATCAGGGGCACCGAATTGCTTTTGCCAGAGCTCTTGAAGAAGCACAAAAAACACTTACCGAAAACGACCTTATTGCTCTTGCCGACCAAGATGACATTTGGCTTCCAGAAAAACACGAACTTTTAATTAGGGAAATTCAACGCCATAATGTTGACCTTATTTTGGGAGATGCCAACGTTATTGATGCCGAAGGGCGCAAAATTGCCGATTCATGGCGCACCTTCGGAAGTATTCCCGAGCATCTTTCCCTACGAGCTATTATAACCGGCTTTACCAATGTGACCGGCTGCATGGTCATTTTTAGAGCTAGCCTTCTCAAAGATATTCTCCCGATTCCTCTAGAAGCTCCCGTCCACGACCAATGGATTACATTCTGTGCTTCAGCAAGAAACGGTTATATTTCAATTAATCACCCTGTTATCCAGTACCGTATTCACGATTCTAACGCCATTGGTCTCGGCCATTCACACACATGGACAGGCAATTTGAAGCTAAACCTGCAGTGGGCAAAAATGATTCGAGAAACACGACATTTTCTAAAGTTGAAACAAGACGACCAAAAATTTCTGAACGACTATATTGGCTATGTCGAAAAGCGTCTTTCTAAAATTCTCCTGCCAGGTTATCTTTTCTGGATTCTCCGAAACTCTCATTCCTTGTACCCACACATCACAAAAAAATACGCCTTGATTCCACGTGTTTTGTACGGAATCATCGGAGCTAAACTTGCAGTTAAGTTGATGGGGAGGTCGTAATGCCGGTTTGCACTGTCCTTGTCAACTATAAAAATGCCGAATTGACCATACGTTGCCTGCATGCGTTGGAACACGGTACAATCAAGCCCGACAGGATTTATGTTGTTGACAATGGAACAAGTTCTGAATCCCAAGATATTTTTAAGGCCGAAGTTTTTTCTTTACCAATCCAGTTTATTTGGAACGAGCGGAACATCGGCTTTGCACCAGCATGCAACTTGGGAGCGACTAAAGCCATCAAAGATGGTTTTCATGGTTACATATGGTTTTTAAACAACGATACCGAGCCATCAGAGGCGGCTCTTGAAAAACTACTAGAAAAAGCAACAGAATCACATGCAGGCATAACAGGTTCCCTTATAGTAAATGAACAAAATCGCTATATCGGTGGAGTCGGATTGACCCATTCCAAATTTGCCTCGGTAAGTCGTCCATCAGCCCCGCAACGCGGAAACATTCCACACTTTGACTATGTCGAAGGATCTTCTTTTTTAATCTCCCCTGACTGCATCAAGACAATCGGTTTATTGTGCGAAGATTTCTTTTTGTATTTTGAAGAAAGTGATTATTGTTTTAGGGCGAAAAAAGCAGGTTTTACACTTGCCTGGGCAACCGAAAGCATCGTCGTCCATCGAATTGGCTCAAGCACCGGGAGCGAAACCGCCAAAGGCAAAGTTCCCTTCTTTATCGATTGCCTGATGATTCGAAATCGAATTCATTTTGCCAGGCGGAACAATTTTCCTAGTATTGGCATTTGGATAGGCTTTTTAATATCTCTTGCCCTGCGTGTAAAGCGACTTCAGTTCAAGAGGGTCCTAAAAATCATCGAAATAACCATTTCCTCAAAAAGGCTAAAAAAATTCATCGAAAAAAATGGTGGCTACTATGAAATTCAAGATTAAATTTACAGCAAGCCTCATTCTTATATTTCTGCATGCAACGTTTGCAGAAAATGCACACGTTTCGTTTGTCGACTCCGCCCGGCACCACGAGGTAAATATCGGAGCCGAACTTAAGGATTCCCTGACCGTCACCAACCTGAAAAACGCCCCCACCCACTACGACAACTCCATGTCTGTCCGGTTCTTCCTGGATGGTCACTTTACCGACAAGTTCTTGTTTACGGCCCGGGTCAACGTCAACACGGACTACACCAACCGAGAAATTCTGGACCACAGCTACAACCCCGAAGAAGGCATCCCCTACAACAAGCAGAGCGACAACCGCCGGACCTGGGACCTGTTTGCGGCCCACGCCAGTTACCAGCTGGACCCGGTGACGCTCCTGGCCGGATTCGACTACTTGAGCATGGGTCCTGCCCGCAGGAACCACGTGATTCTCAGGGGCGAACAGAACCCCTACCGCCCCTGGCAAGACAGCAGCAGCCGTCTGCAAAAGCCTGCCCCTACCCCCTATTTCGGTTACCGCTTCGAATTGGGCCCAGTAGAATACACCCAGTACGCGGCCAAACTCTTTGAGAAAAAAGGTTACAACAAATATGTCCACGTTCATCGGCTGAACCTGAACCTGCCGGAAAACATCACCTTCGGCCTTTCGGAAACAGCCCTTTACGGGGAAACCACGGAACCGGCCGGATGGAATCCCAATCCCGACGCTGACAGTACCTACCGGGATTTTGAATGGGCCTACGTGATTCCCTTTATCCCCTACGTGTTCCAGGAACACCTGCAAGGGGACCGGGACAACATCTCCTTGGCCTTCGATTTAAGCGTCAAGACCATCCGCCACTGGGAACTTTATGGAGAACTCCTGTGGGACGACATGAAGTCGCCCACCAGCATGTTCGACGACAGCTGGTGGGGTAACAAGTGGGCCGCCTCCATAGGTATCGCCCGTGACAGCCTGCGCCTGGGTCCCGCCCTGTTCGGCTGGTTCACGGAATTCACCCGCATAGAACCCTGGGTCTATACCCACCACAAGGGGGGCGGCTACACCTACGCACATTACAACCAGAGCCTGGGAAGCAATCTTGGCCCCAATAGCGAAGAACTGTACACGGAACTGGACGCCCATATCGGCTTTGTCGACATGACCCTCTTTGCAAGCATGGTCAAAAAGTGCAACAACTTCGGAAGCCACATCCGGGACATCCACACTCCCGACAGCCCCACCGACAAGCATTTCTTGAAGAAAGGCTGGACAGACGAATACACGGAATTCGGCGGTTCTCTGAAGATCACCCCCTGGGACTTTATTTCGGTAGAAGCCGGATACTCCCGATTCTTCGGGGACTACGAAGGCTATACGGCTAGAGTGGCTGGGAGCCTGCAGTGGTAAAGTCCACGGACTTTAACGCAGCCGCCATATCCTCCGGAAAATGAAAATCCGTAAACACCCTGGGTTCATCCCAGTAAGGCAGCTGCAGCTGCACCTTGTAGGCGTAAAGCATCTGGTGGTGAGCCCCCAGAAGGTCAAAGTCCTCTTCGGATAGCGAACCACCGCCGGACATCTTCTGGTAGAATTTTCCATCGAAACTGTACAGCCGGTCTCCAACGATGGGGAACCCCAGTTCTGCAAGGTGGGCACGAATCTGGTGCTTGCGACCGGTCAACAGTTCACATTCCACCAGGGAACGGCCGGAGTTTTCGGCAGCAGTTTCTGACGAAACGGATTTTGACGCAACACCCGGCAAAACGGCAAGCCTCCTGAACACCGTAGAGCAAGGCTTTCCGCCCGGAGTGTGGTACATCTTGATACGGATAGGTGCCGACGGATTTTCCGCCAGAGGCAAGTCGCAACGGACCTTCCCTTCGGGAAATTCCCCAGGAACCACCGCCAGATAGAACTTACGGAGCAGAATCCGGTCCAGATGTTTCTGGAACCTTGACGCCGTATCGGCACTTTTAGCAAACAGCATGATTCCGCCGGTATCCCTATCCAGACGGTGCATGGGAGTAGCCGTCTCGCAATCAAAGCCCCGACGGATAATGGCGGTAAAGGTGTTGTAGAAAATCCGACCCGTATGATGGACAGGAACTCCGGCAGGCTTTGCCACCAGCAAGAATTCTTCGTCTTCGAAAAGCGTCTCGTAATGGGTGGGCACGTCGGGTTCGCTGTAGTTTTCCACATGGTAAACCACCTTGTCGCCCCTGTGGCCCAGCGTTTCCAGGTCGGCAGTTTTCCCATTGATGGAAACTAGACCTCGCAAGAGGCGGTCCATCCATTCTTCACGACTGTGGTAGGTGAACCGTTCCGAAAGGATGTCCAGCAAAAGCCGGCCGTTCTGTTCCGGCCGGACTTCACTTTCAAAGAACATGTCCTTGGGGGCGCTCACCTGAGAGAATCCCTGACGTAGCCCGAAGAATCCCGAAGTTCATCTATCACGTCGAAGGCCAGTGAACCAATCACCGCACCGTCCTTGTAGGCGGTCTCTACGCGGTACTTGCCTGCCGGGACCTTGCTCTTCTTGGAATAGCTCCGGAATCCCTGTTCACGACCGCCATTGATGACCATACGGCCAGAAGAAATCTTGTCTGTAAGGCGGTACTCCCCCGTAGAGGGGTCCTTGTAATACCAGCGGTACTCTAGCTCCGCCTTCAAGGCAGCCGGCGCATAGACGGAGGCCAAGAAATAGACCTCCCCATCAGGAGCCTTGTGTACCGAAGGTGCCTGCAGGCCGAGCTTCTGCAAAAATCCTGGAGCATCCACGTCACAGGAGAAATTCTTGCGGTCAAAATTCTGGCAGGGGATCTGCTGTTTCAGCACGAGAGGAACCGGCGGCACCCAGTTCATCAGGTAAGCCACAATCAGCAGGGAACTGATAAAGACCGGTGCAACCAAAACCGCCTTGCTCCGGTGGGAAATTTTCCAGATCCAAACGCAAAGCCCCAAGGAAAGAAGAGTGCTGAGCAAGAACCAGAAAAAACCGATCCGATGGACGACATGGGGAATGATAAAATTCAGGAACATGGTTCCCAACAAGCAGAAAAAGGCAAGGCTCACACCAAAGCTTTCGTACTTTTTCTGCAAGAATTCATTGCCCACCAGCATGCACGCAAGGGCAATGACCAGCAAGAACGACGCCAAAGAACCGCTACTCTTGAAATAACAGACCACCAGTGCACTGAACAGGCCGCCGAACAGGAACTGGACTGCCCAGGTAAAACGGGCTTTCCATACCGGACTCCATTCCCTGTCCAAAAAACGATGATGCACCACGATAGCATTAACGGGAACTGCCGTCGATTCGTAACCGATTCTGTCGGCAATTTGTTGAGCCTTGTTCTCGGCAGCGGATTTAATTTTCTCCGCAACTTCTTCGACCTTGGTCTGGGGTTCCTTGGAGGTGGCAGGCCCTGGAGCCGTCTGAACTCCCTGGGCTTTCGCCTCAGCGGCAAGGCGTTCCTTAGTCCAACCTTCCGGGTGGTCCAGCTTAGCCGACAACAAAATCACCAGAATAAAGGCACCAACATAGTACGCCAAAAGAATCAGCAAGTCAGAACCATAGACCATAGTACCGAGGGTAATGGAATCCCAGCCGAATCCCGCCAGAAAGGCGATAGCAGGGAAAAACTTTTCAATCCGCTGGACAATGGGGTTCGCCCTTAATTTTTCAATCCGTTCCTTCGCCTGCATCTTTAAGCCCCATAGAGATTGTTGTCCAGAATGTAGCGGTAAATTTCGGGTAGCAAGCCTTCGGGGCAAACGCCCCTGTTCTTCAACAGGCTCCGACGGATTTCGGTGCTGGAAAACCTGCCCACGAAGCCCTCCTTGGGACCGAGCCAGAACATACCGGCATAGCCCTTGGCCTTGTGTTCTGCCGGATCCAGTATTGGAGAGCCAGCGCGAGCAAACACGATGATTTCGAATTCCTTCATCAGCTGTTCACCGTTAAATTCCGTGCCGTAAAAATGCAAGGGGTCTCGCCACTGGGGCATGGTCTCGTAACTATCGGCACCGGTCAGCAAACGGAAATTGATGTCGGGAAACTTTTCCCGCAAGCTTTTCAAGAAAATGTAGGTCCCGCGGTAATCTCCCTGCTCGATTTCCAAGTCCGAAAGAATAAAGCGGGGTTCGTGGCCGGTGGCCATTTCCAGCATCTTGAAACGATGTTCCGGAGACGCATTGATAATCTTGTCCCAACGGTCGGGACTGGGCATAAACCAGACCTCGTCGCAGAAGCCTTTCTTTAGGCAAAGTTCCGCCACATAAACATGGTCCCTATGGACCGGGTCAAATGCCCCGCCCATGACGGCAACGGTCTTAGAAGACATAAGCGGCAAACCCGAAATTGAGCTGAATGCGGCTTCCGGAAACCGATTTCCCCATAAAGGGGTCGTAATGGTCCAGCACCCAGCGGTAGCTGACTTCGGCAAAAAGCATAGAAGTCGTAAAAATGTTGACGACAGAGCCGAATCCGGCCCCCCATTCATTCCAGGCGATGTCGCCCAAGTCACTGAGTTCCTTGGCCCTGGAATAAGAACCGGTAATGTAGAATAGGCTCCAAGCATGGATTCCCAACTCCACATCGAAATTGGAATGGTCTATCTCGTACTTTTCATCGTCAGATTCTTCTTGATAATCAAAAAATCCATACCCGACCCTCAAGAATCCAAGACCAGGGTACCAAACGCCAATCATGGGCTCAATCTGCCGTAGGCCAAGGCCCTGGCTTGCACCCACTCCCGTTCCCGAACCAAAACCAAGAGCACCGCCCAAGAACAGAGGCGTACGGATTCCTGCCAAGGTTCCGCCATCCTGGGCAAATGCACCTGCCACAGAAAAGGCTAGGAAAAAGAGTAATGTTCGCAAAAAACGAGGTTTCATATAGAGTCCATCTACTATCTACAAAACTAAAAAAAGCGCAATGACAAGCCCAAGCAGGGCGTTCAAAAAAGCATCCCCCTTGGACAATAAATAGGTTTTTCGGGAAAAATCGCCAGTCCGTAAAATCTGGAGCAAGGCCAAATCAGAGCCGACCAGGGTCAAGGCCAATTTTATGGCGACAAAAACCGTTATCCACACAGCGAGCCCCGAAAAGCAGGTCAGGGCAACATAGACCGACGAAAGAACGAAGGACAGCAAAAAATTGGACCGGCGCATAGCCCCTTCGCTAGCTCCGTTTATCCTGGCCATTTCCTTCAGCTCTCCCGCCTTTTCAGAAAGAGACTGAAAACTGGCCAAAAATTCCGATGCGTTATAGCCCATCATCACAATGGATGCCACCAGCATTATCTTGGATGCAATATCCACCTAACCCGCACTCCCTAGTTTCTTGAATTCAAGATTCTCAAATAACTGGCGTAACGTGCCCGGGAAAGCTTTCCCGACTCTACAGCCTCCCGCACCGAACAGCCCGGCTCCTTCAAGTGCAGGCAGTTGCTGTACTTGCAGGTGAACAGATCTCCTTCGAAAAAGCCCGGGAATATCTTTGCCAAGGTCTCGCCGTCCATGTCGTCTTCGCCATTAGAAAGGCCGATACTCCGGATACCCGGCGTATCGATGACGTAGCCCCCGCCAGGAAAATCGAACAGGCTCGAAGAGGTGGTGGTATGCCGGCCCTTGCCGTCCCGTTCCCGAACGGCCCCCGTTTCCAGTTCTGCTCCAGGCACCAGAGCGTTCACCAGCGTAGACTTACCTACACCGCTCTGGCCGCTAAATACCGAAGACTTGCCCTGTAGCTCTTCGCGCAACCTGTCCAGACCTTCGCCGGTCCTGACGCTTACCGGAATCACCTTGTCCACGATGGTCATGAAGTCCCGGATATCGTCGGTCAAGTCCGCCTCGCCATTCGGGAGCAGGTCCATCTTGGTCAGCACCAGCACAAAAGGCAGGTTGTTTAAGTTTGCCGCCAAAAGGAATCGGTCCATAAAGCCGTAGTTGAATTCCGGTTGGGCCACGCTGGCCACAATCACCACCTGGTCGATATTTGCCGCCAGGGTGAGCTTACGCCTGAAACTGTCCCGAGGGCCCGGACGCTTGAGTTCGCTCTTTCGCGGAAGCACCCGCACCACGCAGTACTTTTGGGAACCTACCCCCTCGCCGGTATCTTCGTCTTCGTTCACCTGGCCAAGCAGCACCCGGTCCCCTACGGCAGGGAATTCCCCTAAAGCCTTGGAAGTGGTGGCACGGTACATGGCGGTGACAGTATTAGACGAGAGACGAGAGGCGAGAGACGAGAGAGGCGTTTCTTGAAGACAATTTCTCTCGTCTTTCGTCTGTAGCGAGCAATTTGCGAGCGTTCTCTCGTCTAGTCGGACTTCGCAGGTGCGGCGGTGGACTTCTACCACCAGGCCTTCGACGCAGTCCTTTTCGTCTATCTTTTCCAGCGGGTCCTTGATTTTCTTGATGCGGGGATTCTTGAATTCGCGACTGAAACGCTCCTTGACGGGGCGTTCATCCACCACGCCAGATTCCAATTCCCGCATCACGTCGATACGGCGGCTGCGATGGTCCCGACGGGTGGGCCTTACACGCCGAAGCGGTTCCGGTTCGTCATCGAATTCGTTATTTTGCATCTTTCTTGGAATTTAGAAAAGCGGGGAGCGATTCTTCCAGTTCCTCTTCGGTAACAGGCCGATTCTGTCGGATGGACTCCATCAGAAAATGAATTGCCTTGAGCCGTCCGTTGCACTTTTCGATGCAGTTGTCGTAAAAGCCCTTGGTCTTGTAGTCCCCTTCTACCACCCGCTCCGAGGCATAGAGAAAATGCTCCACGCAGATGGAAAGCTGGTCAGCTTCAGCCCGAAGGTCTTCAAGGTTACTCTTGGTAAAAAACGGCATAGGGTAAAGATAGTAATTAGGGACTAGGATCTAGGGGCTAGGGGTTAGGGGTTTGAAGTCGCTTCGCTTTGAGGTATGAGGTCTACCCAAAGGGCATAACTCTACTAGGGCAACGAATTGCATCGCAATTCTAGTTGCCAAGTATCGTTTAGGCGCTTTGCGCCTTTGGGGTGCGAGGTATTAGGTACGAGGAATTATCTAAGCTCTAAGTTCTAATTTCCAATTCCACACCTCACATTACACATCGCTCGAGCCCCGAGCCTCGTGCCTCGAACCTCATAACTCACCACTCACAACTCATAACTCACCACTCATAACTATATTTACGCCATGCTATTTGCCCTATTCAAAATGATTCGGCCGGTGAACGTCGTTATCGCCATGGTGACGCTTGCCATCGGTTACTACCTGCTTGGAGTATTGCCCCTACAGGAAATGAACATCAGCTGGTTGACCTTGATTTTACAGGCCCTGGGCTTTGCCTTCGCCATCGGGTTTGCCAACATCCAGAATGACATCTGGGACCTGGAGACCGACAAGCTGAACCGTCCAGAACGTCCCCTTGTAAACGGAAAAATTTCAGTCTCCACCGCCCAAAAGGTATGGATCGTTCTTCTTGTTCTCTCCCTTCTTTGTGGCCTTGCCGACAGTCTTATTACAAAGACGGGATTCACCTCCGCCATCTTCTTTCTACTGCTGGACGCGCTACTCATCGCCTACAACAAAAAACTCAAGCACATCCCGCTGCTCAAGAACATGACTGTCGCTTTCCTGTGCGCGACTCCCTTAATCTTGTGCCTGTTCTACCCAACCGGAATCCCGGAAACCGAAGACCTGATGTGGACCCCTACCGACAAAATCGGTTTTCTGTACCCCGCCATGATGTTCGCCTTTCTGCTGACGACGGCGCGGGAAATCTACAAAGACCTGGAAGACGAAATCGGAGACCTGAAGGCTGGCATCATGACTTTCCCGCTGATCGCCGGAGCACCCACCGCAAGGCGCCTCGCAGGCTTCATCTGCATTTTCTGCTGGGCACTGCTCCCGCTTCCTGTGGTGCAAGGGTTCTACCCCACCTTGTTCCTGATTATTACGGCAACGGTTCTCACGCCCACCTTTGTGGCCATTCTTGTTTTCGCTCACAAGAAGAAATACCGGCGGGCTCAAAAACTTGTAAAGGTCGCCATGTTCGCAGGCCTTGTAGCCCTACTTGTCTGCAGTTTCTAGGTTATGACAAACCGTTTATCAATAACGGACGACCACAAAGTTCAGGCCCGCTGTCCAAGACTTGGATGTAGCAGCACCTCCGTTAAAGAACAAACCGTCCATGGTAGCGTTGGCAGAAATTCCAACACTCCATTGAGGAGCAACACTCCATAGCTTGCCAAATTCAACAGACATGACCATACCGGTTTCGGCAATTTCAAAATCTTCCTCATAGCTGTCATAGTAATCGTATTCCGTGTCAGTTCCGGCCGCTTCAAATACGATTCCCACACCTGCACCTACAAAGACCCCGTGCATGACACTGTTGGTATCTGTAGAAAGGAAAAAGTTCGTTCCTGCACCCAGCGCAAAGCGGAGGGCGTCCATCTCGTAATCAGCACTGATAATCTGGCGACCGTTGCTGTAACGCCTCACCTTGAAATCCCCCGAAGATACGGCAGAAAGGGACGCATTGAAAAAGAGGGCCAACCTGTTGGACACAAGGGTTCCGAGTTTCATCGAAATATCCGGACCATATCCGGAATATTCCTTGCGGATAGAATTTCCCTTGTCACCGATAATCCAGACACCGTCTTGATTAGGGTCCTTGGTCCGAACGTATTCCTTGAAGGACAAGTCGGCATAGCGGAGTCCCAGTCCAAAGGTCAAGAAAAAACTGTTCCTTTCGCGAGCTTCCTTTGCATCGGTCTTTTGGGCTTGTGCCGCCAAAAGTGATCCTATAGAAACCTGCACTTGTGGACGAGTCTGAACCGTATCCACAGACGCTGCTTCTTCCTTTGCAACAGGAGCTACCTCAACCTTAGCCGTATCGGGAACGGCAGCGGCAGTGTCCTGCAAAACAGTATCCTGAACAGGAACTGTTTGAGCTACAGGAGCTACGGAATCGGCCACAGGGGCATTCTCTGCCGCGATGGGTTCGGAGTCCACCCGAACAAACAGGGTGTCAGAGGCAGGATTATTTCCTTCATCGGCAGCCAGGGCAGCCACCGCAAAAGCAAGGGGAGCAAAGTAAGCTAATCTCATAATGACCTAAATATATATATTTTCTAAATTTTAGTTGAAAAGAGCGGACCTACAGGCCTACAACCTAAAACCTGTAACCTAAAACCTATTTATGAAGAACGTCGATACTATTGCAGTTTTGGACTTTGGCGGGCAGTACGCCCACCTGATTGCTAACCGCGTGCGCCGCTTGGGCGTGTT
>OCVV011354089.1_pt1 | contig 21145 bp, 10 predicted proteins | sample 1539721 | NCBI WGS metagenome assembly OCVV01 (sample SAMN02144230, study PRJEB22623) | gut metagenome | biome: sheep rumen | host: Ovis aries | place: New Zealand
CCTCGCCCGTCTTCGGGTTGATGTCGAGCTTCTTGTAACGCCAGAACCGGCAATCATATATGGCTTGGTCCTCAAGGAAGGCAATCTTCCAGTCGCCCTTCTCGTCGCACCAATAGGAAGGCAGCAGTTGCCGCCAGCGTTCCTCCACAGGCTTGATGCCCGTGATGGACCATGCGCCGCTGAAGTCTCCCTCGGTGAAGTCGAACGACTTGGTCGATAGGGGCAGCGGCTCGAAGTGGAGCACGACGTCGCTTGTGCCGTCGGGGCCCGTCTGTTGGTGCGTGTCGAGCTGTATGCCGTCGGCAGACGTGATGGCGTACTGCTTGCCGTCAGCCTTCAGATAAGAGCCGCTGGCGAACTGGAACCAATACTTATCGTAGTCCGACCGCTGGCTGACTGTCATATAGACGAGCGTCTCGTTCTCCTTCAGCTCGACCCTCGTGATGTCGAGAGCCAAATTGAAGAAGCCGTCGCCGTAGCTTGTACTGAACTCCGTAGTGGGCTGCTCCCACACGATTTGCTTTCCCTGTGCCACCCCAGCTGCTGTAACAAGAGCAAGCAGGGCGATAATGATTGTTCTGTTCATCTTATGTTTCCGTTTTATCTATTTCGCTTTCTTTACCTCTTCACCATGTGTCCGAAGCGGCTGTGGAGCCATTGGAAGGGCATGTAGAGCACGGGCACGACGAAGAGCAGCGCAATGGTGCCGACGAACATACCGCCTGCGCAACCTACGCCGAGCGATATGTTGCCGTTGGCTCCCACGCCGTGCGCGAAGACGAGAGGCAACATGCCGAATATCATGGTGAGCGACGTCATCAGGATTGGGCGCAGACGAACCCTGGCGGCACTCATCGCGGCCATCGTGATGCTCATGCCCTTGCGGTGTCGCTCCGTGGCGTACTCGGTCAGCAGAATGGCTGTCTTGGCCAAAAGGCCGATGAGCATGATGAGTCCCGTCTGCATGTAGATGTTGTTCTCCAAGCCCCACATCCGCGAGAAAAGGAAGCTGCCGAGCAGTCCGAACGGCACGCTCAGGATGACGGCAAGGGGTATGAAGAGGCTCTCGTAGAGCGCACACAATATAAGGTATATGAAGAGGACGCAGATGACGAAGATGATGGCGGTGGTGTTGCCAAGCGACGCCTCCTCGCGCGACATACCGCCGAACTCGTAGCCATAGCCCTCGGGAAGCACTTTGGCTGCCGTGCGTCGGATGGCTTCCAGCGTCTGTCCGCTGCTGTAACCGTCGGCGGTCTGTCCCATGACGGCAATACTGCTGAAGAGGTTGAAGCGGTTCAGGCCCTCGCTGCCATAGACGCGCTCCATCGAGATGTACTGCGTGATGGGAATCATCTGCCCGCTCTCGCTGCGGACACGCATATTGGAGAGCGATTTCTCGTCGAGACGGAACTCGGGCGACGCCTGCACGATGACGCGATAAAGCTTCGTGAAGCGCGTCAGGTTGCTGCTGTAGGTGCCGCCCACATAGCCGGAAAGCACCTTCAGCACAGCGTTCGGCGTCACGCCATCGCGCTTGCAACGGGCGGCATCCACTTCCACGCGATACTGCGGATACTTTGTGTCGAAGGTGGTAAACGCGCGGGAGATGGCGGGCTCCTGGTTCAGGGAGTCGATGAGAACGCGTGTGATGCGCATCAGGTCCTCGATCTTGCCGCCCTTGCGGTCTTGCACGTGAAGCTCGAAGCCACTTGTCGCACCATAACCCGATATCATGGGACGGGTGCTGACACGTATCTGAGCCTGCGTGATGTCTGCAGTCCGGCGGTAGATTTCATCTATCACGGAGTTGATATCGTCACCCTTTTCCTTGCGTTCATCCCAGTTCTTCAGGCGGATATTAAACGAGCCTGCGGACGAAGACTGGTCGAATGTGGAGCCACGGCCTATGGTCATGTTGTAGAGACGGAACTGCGGGATGTCCTTGATGCGCCGTTCCACCTCGCGGGTTATCTTGCCTGTCACGGCCATGCTCGTGCCCGGAGCGCATTGGACATTGACGTTGATGGAGCCCATGTCCTCGTTTGGAACGAAGCCGGTCTTGGTTGTCTTAAGCATGTAGGCCAGCAATAAGCACACCGCCACAACGGATACCCAAGGCAGCCAACGGTTGTGGAAGATGCGCAGGACGCCCCTCTGGTACTTGACGACAACGCGTTGGAAGCCGACGTTAAACGCCTCGTGGAAGCGCGCCGAGAAGCTCGTATCGCCCTCTCGACGGGGGCGGAGCATCAGGGCACACAGGGCGGGAGAGAGCGTCATCGCGTTGATGGTGGAGATGATAACGGCTATGGCCATCGTCACACCAAACTGGGTGTAGAAAACGCCCGTGGTGCCGCCCACGAAACAAACGGGGATGAAGACGCTCATGAACACGATGGTGGTCGTGATGAGGGCAGAGGTGAGGCCTTTCATCGCGTCAACAGAGGCAAGATAAGGCGACTTGTAGCCCTCGTCGAACTTCGCCTGGACGGCTTCCACCACGACGATGGCGTCGTCCACCACCGTGCCGATTACCAAGACGAGGGCAAAGAGCGTCAGCAGGTTAAGGCTAAAGCCGATGAAGTAAAGCACGGCGAAGGTGCCTATCAGACTGACCACGATGGCGAGCGACGGGATGAACGTGCTCTTGAGGTCTTGCAGGAAGATATAGACAACAAGCACCACGAGGATAATTGCCTCGAGGAGCGTGCGCACGACATTGTGGATGCTGGCGTCGAGAAAGTCCTTCGTGCTCATCACATCCACGAGTTCCATGCCCGGAGGCAACTCCTTCTTAATCTCAATGGCTGTCTTGTCGATGAGCTTTATTATTTCGTTGGCGTTCGAGCCAGGCGTCTGGGCAATCATGCAGTTAGCGCCCGCGTGGCCGTTTGTGCTGTTCTGGAAGGTATAGTTCTGTATGCCGAGCTCCACGCGAGCCACGTCCTTGAGCCTCAGCACGCTGCCGTCGGGAAGCGACTTCACTACCATGTTCTCGTAGTTTCGCTCTTCTTCGTAGCGCCCCCGATACTTCAAGACGTACTGGAAGGTATTGTCGGCATCGGCACCCAGCGTGCCTGTCGGGGCCTCGATGTTCTGCTCGGCAAGCACATTATCTATGTCGGAAGGCATGAGACCATACGAAGCCATCTTGAGCGGGTCAAGCCAGATGCGCATACTATAGCTTGCACCCCAGACATTCACCTCGCCCACACCGGGTACTCTGGAGAGGCGCGGCTCGATGTTTATCTTCATGTAGTTGGTCAGGAAGTCTGTGTCGTAGGCATCCGTCGGGCTATAAAGCGAAAGACTCTTGATGTTGCTCGTCTGACGTTTGCGTACCGTCACACCGCTCCTGGTGACGTCCGCCGGCAGTTGTCCCTGCGTAGAAGCCACGCGGTTCTGCACGTTCACCATCGCCATGTCGGCATCCGTGCCTTGCTTAAAGAAGATGCTGATGTTGCCGGAACCTGTATTGGAGGCCGAGGAGGTCATATACATCATGTTCTCCACGCCGTTGAGACTCTCCTCGAGGGGAATGATGACGCTCTTTTGGACGGTTTCCGCGTTCGCGCCAGTATAGTTGGCTCGCACGCTGACCGTCGGCGGAGCAATCTCCGGGAACTGCTCGATGGGCAGGTTCAAAAGGCCAATCAGCCCCAGCACAACAATGAAGACTGAGATTACGCCCGAAAGAATGGGGCGATCAATAAAGATCTTTGGACTCATAAGCGCTCAATCTTCAATCTTCAATTTTCAATGGATAAACCCTCTTTCAGCAGTCCGGCGCCTTCTGCGATGATGGTGTCGCCCTCTTTCAGGCCGCTTTCCACGATGTAGGTCTTGCCGTCGTCGAGCGGCGCAACCTCGATTTCCGTCTGACGCGTCTTGCCATCGACGACACTATACACAAAGACCTTATTCTGCAACTCGAAGGTCGCGGTCTGCGGAATCACGATGACTCCCTCTCTGACAGTAGAGACGACGACCGTTCCTGTGCCCCCATTTCGCAAAAGATGCTGGGGATTGGGGAAGACGGCACGCAGCGAAACGGCTCCCGTGCTGGCATCGACGATGCCGCTCACCGCATCTACCCTACCCTTCTGACTGTATTCCTGGCCGTTCGAGAGCAGGAGCGAGACGTCGGGCATCTCGCTCATGAAGCGCTCGAGACTGCCGTACTTCATCGAGAGGTCAGTCACTTCGCGCTCGCTCAGGCTGAAATAGACCCACATCTCGCTGTCGTCGCAGACCGATATCAAAGGTTCCGCGATGTTGCTACTAACGAGGGCTCCGACGTGATAAGGTATCATGCCGGCCACACCGCTGAGTGGGCTCTTCACGACCGTATAGCCAAGACTGTTGCGGGCATTCGTCACGCCAGCCTGCGCTTGCGCCACTTGTGCCTGAGCCGACAGGAGTGCCTGCTGAGCGGTCTGCAGTTCGAAGTCGCTGATGACTTGCTGGTCGAGCAACTGCTTCTTGCTGTCGTAGTTGAGTTGTGCCGTCGCCTCAGCTGCCTTAGCTGATTTGAGGGCAGCCTCAGCCGTGTTGAGGGCTGCTTGATAAGGCACCTGGTCGATGATGAAGAGCGCCTGCCCCTTGTGGACCTTCTGCCCTTCTGCGGTCAGAATCTTCGTGATGAGACCGCTCACCTGCGGCCTGATTTCCACAATCTCCTTGCCTTTCATGGTGGCGCTATACTGCGTCCTGACCGTCTGGCTGGAGCGTTCCACCTTCATCGTCTTATAGACCTGAGCCGTTTGCTCTGCCTTCTTTTCCTTGCAGGAAGCAAGCACGACGAGCCCCAGCACGAGGCATAGCACAATCTTTTTAGCCATAGCGTAATACATAAAACTTGCTGACAAATTTACGAATAAGCGAGAGAAACGCTTTATGCTTTCCTAACGGGAGATTCGGCTGCTTAAGCCAGGCGATAACGCGTTTGAGCGCCCTTGCCTTCGCGAACAAGGCGGCCTTCCTTCACGAGTCGATTCAGGAGAGTCGTCACGCGACCACGGGTCAAGGTCTGTTTGAAAGCGACGGACACATCCCTATGAGTAATGTAAGTTTTGCCGGCAAAGAGTTCTGCGAGGCGTGCCTCGACCTCCGACTCCTCAGCATTGAACTTCCATCCATACGGCACCTGATCGACCTCGAAACCACGCACCTCGGCCAGCAACTCGCGGTCAGGACGGAACAGGATGCTATCGACGCGGACATCTTTGCCGTGATAGTTGCCGTCTTGCTCCTCGACGCTTCCCTTCAAGGAAAGGCGGAAAGTGCCGATCTCGGGCAGCGTGACGGCATTGCCCTTCGCGAGTTCATGCACCATGACCCGTTGCAAAGTGTTCAGCGCGGCCATCAGCTCGGACTTCGGCAGCACGGAAGGCAACCTGCCGCTGCCGCTCTGGAACTCAATGGCATCCGTCGTCTGCGGACTCTCCAACAAGACGCGAAGGCTCTCCAAATCAGTCGTTTCACTCACATTCTCCAGTTGTCCTTCCGTAGGAAGAACGCCACGTTTGGCAATTGAAAATCGTATAGGCATAATCGTATCGTATTGTTTTGCTCCACAAAGGTAGCAAAAATTCCCCATTTCACCAAACGTTTTGCCCAGAAAATGCAGTTAAGTTGATTGCAAGTACATGTAAATGCAATTGCACGTACATGTAGTTGCAATTGCACATACATGTATATGCAACGAAATTCACTTGTCAACTCGGACAAAAGGACAAGAGAACTCCACTCCCAAAAGATGTTAAATTAAGTGTCTCGACAAGTCAGAATGTCGAATTTTATTCGTACCTTTGCCGGCAGAAGGACAAATAAAAGTGTAAATTTTCTGGAGTTATAAAATGGAGTTAAATAGGAAGTCATGCGCTACGCGCAGGAAGTAAAGCCAACAAGTTGGCTGGACGATAGTTTGGGATGCTGTTTGACTATAAGGTATTGTCCTTTTATAACTTCCACAAGCGCAGCGAGTTTACTTCCTTTTTTACTTCCATTTTAACTTCCAAACGTCAGTAAAAATGATTAAAGAAATGATGATGCTTCTGTTTCTGCTGCTGCCGTTGCTGGCCCTCGCGTATGTCTGCTGGCATGTCTGGCTGTTGCTCCCCATCTCGTGGGGTTGGAAAGCCCTTATTATCTTGTTGATGGTGAGCGCGTTCGCCATGCTCTTCGCCAGCATTTTCCGTGCGACGGACCGCCTGCCGATGCCCGTGGCGACGGCGGTTTACGAGGTGGGGACGTCGAGCATCATCGTCATGCTCTACCTCACGATGCTTTTCGTCGTGCTCGACATCGCGAGGCTCCTGCATCTGCTGCCTGCCGCATGGCTGCGCGACAACTGGTGGACCGCCGGCTGCATCGTGCTCTTCCTCTTCGGGCTCTTCGTTTACGGCAACATCCACTACCGCCACAAGTATCGCGAGGAAATGACGCTCCGCTCGACGAAGGTAACAAAACCCGTCAAGTTGGTGTTGATGAGCGACCTGCATCTCGGCTATCACAACCGCCGGAAAGAGTTCGCGCGATGGGTTGACCTTATTAATAATGAGCGTCCCGACATGATTCTCGTGGCCGGGGACATCATCGACGGCAGCATGCGACCACTTCGCGACGAGCGGATGCACGAGGAGTTCCAGCGGCTCGAAGCGCCCGTCTTTGCCTGCTTGGGCAATCACGAATACTTCAGCGGCGAGCCAGAGGCACAAAGGTTCTACAGAGACGCGGGCATCCACTTGCTGCGAGACGCGTCAGCCATACAGGGCGACCTCTGCATCTTGGGACGCGACGACCGCATGAACCTCCGCCGTCTTCCCCTCAAAGACCTCGTCGCGTCAGCCGACAAAAGCAAATATCTCGTCCTGCTCGACCACCAGCCTTACCACTTGGAACAGGCCGAACGCGAGGGCGTGGACTTTCAATTCAGCGGCCACACCCATCATGGACAGGTCTGGCCTATCTCGTGGATAACCGACGCGATGTATGAATGCGCCTTCGGCACCTACCAGCGCGGCGCGACGAACTATTATGTCAGCAGCGGCCTCGGCATCTGGGGCGGTAAGTTCCGCATCGGCACCCGCTCGGAATACCTCGTCCTGACCATCGAGCCAGCAGGCTAACCCGTGCGAGATAAAACACGAGTGACAGGCTTGCATCTGCGCAAACCTGTCACCCTCATATATCTCAACAACTCTTTCTGCCTATCCTATCTAGTAAGAACGCGGACAGGGCGGACGCTTCGACCGTAGCCGCGGTAGCTGTTGCTCAAGCCGAAGACGTCGCCCGGGTCGAAGAACAAGTAGTACGCGTAGCTGGAGTAGCTCGTGCTGAGCGAACGCGACCAGTAGTAGCCATAGTGGCTTGCGTCGTCGAGACCCGTGTCGTAGCGATAGCCCGCCGCGGGCAGGAAAATGGAGTTTCCGTTGCTCTTGCTCGTTATCTTGCAACCGTTAACGCCGTTCACCTGCGTCCACTCCGTCGTGGTCGTCGTGGTGTTGCTGCTGTCGTACAACAGCTCATATATCTGGTATTCGCTCGGCATCTGCCAGCCACTGCCCCAGTTCGCAGTCGCTGCATCATCCGTAGGCTGAAGCTCCGTCAAGCCGCCATTGTTATTATACTTCTTGAATGTGCTGCCACCATCATCTGTGTCAAAGTATGTGCTCCAACTGTAATTGTTCTTCGGCGTTGTCTCGCCCCAGGCGAAGTAATCGCCGTATTCCTCCGGGCTGTTGGCGCCTACGTTGCATGTCGCCCACAAGGTGCCGCTCGGCAAGCCGAGGTCAACCCATTCGTGGCCGTTGGTAAAACCATGAGTATTGTCTTCCCTCTCGAAACTCTTTACTGCGCCATAGTGCGGAACGCCATCTATAAGGACATAAGCCCTGTAGTAGATAGTGCCAACACCAGGAGAGACGAGTTTGACCGTATAGTAATTCTCATCGTCCACCTCGTTGGAGGTGACGGTCTTGTCGTTGACCGTCGGCAATTCAGTCTTTCCATAGCAGACACCAAGCGAAAGGGAACTATAGGCACCACCGCCGATGGTGAGGCGCGAGCTAACGGTCAGCGTCTCCTCATCAATGTCGCCAGTCTCTACGACATTGTCATCAAGCGTGCGGAAGGTGCGCACCGTGCCATAGCGGGTCTGCCCGTCAACAACGGCGTATGGGCGATAGTAATAGTCTGTGCCACCCATCAACCCGCGCAACTGGAAGGTGAAATTTTCGGAGGAAGCTGTCATCTTATTGTCATTCGTAGTTGGTTCGATGCCTATGCCATAACATATACCCCTTGTAAGAGAAGAATAAGGGGTCTGCACATCGACACTGCCCGACACCTTGGCACTGAAGCAGGTGATGGCAGTCGCATCGCCTGTCGTGAAGTTGACAATGATGCTGTTTGTCGTGAAGGACTTCACCTTGCCATAGAACCAGATGCCACTCTGATAGACAAAGGAACGGTAATAGTATGTCGCATCGGACTGCAGGTTGTTTATCGTCTTTATATAGCGGCCGTCTTCTGCAATGTCGTTCGTGCTGACCGTCACCTGCGTGCCGTTATTCTTGTTGGGCGTGCCCTCTTGACAATAGATGAAGCCGACGCGAAGGTCGGTGGAAAGGTTGTCGCGAATGCTGGTAGCATAGCCAACGAGCGTTGCCGTTTTATTCGTAACATCAATGGCATCACCCGTCACCGAAGGGTCTGTAGTGTCACCGCTCCCCGAAGAGTCACCTTCGGTAAAAACAAGACTGTCTAACTGCAAAAGACTATACTCTGCAACCTGATTGCCTGTCATGTAGAGTGTCATCTTCTGCGCCCATGCCGTCTGAAAGCCTGCCACTATCAGGAGCAGGGCTGCAAGAATGCTTCTCAGTTTCATACTATACATTATTATATATTATGTGTTCTCAGATGCAAAGGTACGCTTTTTCTCTCTTACCGCCAAACAATCTTGCTCTTTTCCACAAAAAAGACCGCAGGGCTTTCGCCTTGCGGTCTTAAATATCCCCCTCCCTTAAGGGAGGGATGGGGAGGGTCTTTAGTAGATTCCGTCTGAGTAATCGAGCAGAGTCTTGCGATTGGCAAGGGTGCGGTCGTAGTCCTCGCGGTTGGTTACGACAATCTTGTCGAACTTGATTCCCTCGACAGCATGGAGCGGATAGCGCGTGCCGTCCTCGTCCATGAGGTAGCAAGTGTTGACGAAACGGAAGTTCTGTCCCTGCGGATACTCCATCGTGAAATGAATCGTCGATGCCGTATCGGCCAGAATCACTTCGCGGGCCTTCAGCTCGCCACGGTAGATGTTCGACGCCATTGCCTTCGGCGCCTTGATGGTCTTGTAAACCTTTGCCTGCCCTGCCAATGCTACAAGGGCAAGCAGGATGGTGATGATGGTTCGCTTCTTCATGCTTATTTGGTGCTCAAAGCCTTCTCTATTTCTTCTTTGATTGTCTCGACTCCCGGGAAACCTATCTCTGTGTAGGTCTGCTTGCCGTTGGCATCGTAGATGGCATAGGTTGGGATGCCGTTCGAATGATACAGGTCGAGGAGATGATTGTACTGCTCTTTCGTAAGATAGTAGTGATTGCCCGTGATGTCGCCTATCATGTTCTTCCAATCCTCATAAGGCGACGAAGGCGAGGTGATATAGACAAACTCGATGTCCTTGCCTTTGAGTTCTTCCTTCAAGGGAGCCATCAGCTTGTGTCCCATACGGCAAGGCCCGCACCAAGTGGCCCAGACATCGATGAGGACAGCCTTGCCCTTATACCCCGCGAGGATGGCAGGCAGGATGTCTTCGGGAGCGACGTCGGTCATGTCGAGGTAATGAACATTGGCAGGCAGCCCTTCCTTCTGAGCGGCAACTGTCTTCTGATATTCCCTGACAGCCTCATCGTAAAGGGCAGAGAGGTTGGCATCTTCAATCAAAGGCTTCCCCACCTTCTGCCCGTCAAGAACCTTCGGCAGATAGTAGCAGTAGCGAGCAAGGTCGGCATTGATGCCGCGTGCTTCCTTGTCCATAGCATAGTAGCGGCTGCCTTCTGTAAACGCAAAGGTGAGAACGGCCTTTCGGCCTTTTAAGCCGCTTATATGGTGTTGTAGTAAATGCTCGGTGAAAGCTGGCTGCTTGGACAGTGAGTCAATGGGATTGCCGTAGTAAGAGAACGAATAGGAACCGCTGTTTGTCAATTGTGTCAGCCAGTCCTTCACGGCCTGCTCGCATGGCAAGTTTTCTATGTACTTGTCGTTCTTGGCACTATACTCATCGTAGTCTCGGATGAGTTCCTCGACTGTACGAGCCGTTTTCTTCATCTCAATATCATCATCTTGCGTCTGCATTTGATAATACTCCCTTGCGAACTTGGCAAAGTAACCTCTGTAGCCGACGAACTTATTGCCCTTGTATGTGTCGTCCTTCAGCATATCGACAAGCACGGTCACTTCCTTGCCGGGGGCAAGATAAAGGTTGCAATTGGAACTCCACGGAAAGTTGATCATGTGGAACCAAACTACCTGCGGGAAGCCGACGTGCAACTTTATCTCTGCCTCGCCGTCATCGTTCATACGGAGGTAGAGGTTTTGTGGCTCTCCAGGATGCTTCAAGTCAATGTATTGTGCCATTATCCTCGGCCTCATGCCCTTTCGATAGTTGAGCGCCTTGAAGTGAACGACGGCAGGCTCTGCGCTGTACTTCAAGTCCTCCAGCTGGTCGTCCTCTGCATAGTCGGCAAGGTATTCGGCAGGAACGGCAACGGCAGGCATCGTGTAAGTAGAGTCGTGGATGCCAAAGACCTTGAAGTCGTTGTCGCCAAAGCCCTCAATGAAGTCAAACTCCTTCGTCTTCATGGGCAAAGGCTCGAAACGGAGCACGAACCGCTGCGAGCCGTTGTCGCCCAATGTGAACTTCTCGCCGAGCGTGATGCTGTCGGCACCGACGATGCGGAACGTCTTGCCTCCCGACTGCAAACAGCTTTCCTTTGCTATCCGAAACCATTGTCCGGGCATATTGCTGTAACTTGCATAGAGCCTTGTCTGCTGCTTCGTCAGTTCCACCTTCTCTATTTCGAGGAGGTCGGCACAGTTGAGAGCCTTTGCAGGTTTCTCCCAAATAATGGTCTTCTCTTTTGCTTGCCCTGCCATCGCTACAAGGGCGAGCAGGAGGGTGATGATAGCTTGCTTCTTCATACTTTAGGCTTGCTTGGTTATCCTTTCTACATATATAACGCGCGAGGGGACGAAATGTTATGCGGGGAAGAGCATCTTTTAGGATTTCTTAACGTTTCTTCATTCCTTCGTTTGCTACTCCCCCCGGACACCAACAAAAGGAAACAAAAGAACGCAAGGCTTAAGTACAGATTTTTGTCCTCATCGAGGAGCATTACAAAACGCGGCACGCCAAATTCGCAAACATGGCACGCCAAGTTGAGCAACGCGGCACGCCATGTTTTTGCCCGTCACTAGCCGTATTGCAACTCTTTGTGTATGAGCGGACTATGATGCCTGCACTGACTAATTGTCTTTTAAGAAATTCAGAACCTCATGGTGGCTTCGCACAGCCAAGCAGTCAGGTCATCTCTTCTTCTGCCGCGATTCGGGATTATCATGGTCGACTGCTCATCTCGAACTCCACCGTCACGTCGCTGTCGAAGAGGTCCTTGCCGCTTATCGTCCAGCCCTTCCACTTGCGACCATTCACGCGGAGGCTCTTCACGTAGCAGCACTCGCGGCTGGCAGCGGGAGCCAGGATGCGCAGGGTGCCGTGGGCGTGGCGCAATTCCAAGTGACGGAAGAGTGGAGTGCCGATGGCATACTGGTCGTTGCCGTGCTGTAGGGTGAAGAATCCCATGGCGCTCTGGATGAACCAGGCCGACATCTGACCCGTGTCGTCGTTGCCGCAGAGACCGTCGGGAGTGGGGCGGTAGTCCTCGTAGAGCACCTGGCTCACGCGCTGCTGTGTCTTCCACGGCTCGCCCGCGTAATTATATAGGTAGAGGATGTGGTGAACGGGTTCGTTCTCGTGGGCATATTGTCCGATGTGCCCGAAGCTGCGCTGCTGGGCGCCTGGTGCGGTGGCGGTGAACAGACTGTCCAGACGCTCCGTGAATGCCTGTCGCCCGCCCATTTGGCGAATGAGGGCTTCGGGGTCCTGCGGCACGAAGAACGAGTACTGCCAGCTGTTGCCTTCGCAGAAGTCGGAGGCAAAATAGGCCGGTGCGGGGCTGAAAGGATTGAACGGCTTGCGGAACTGGCCCAGGGTGTCACGTGCATTCACGAAACCCGTCTCGGGGTCGAAGAGGTTCTTCCACCATCCGCCACGCTCCAGGAACTCGCGGTATTCGGTCTCGTGACCCAGCATGCGTGCTGCCTGAGCCACACACCAGTCGTCATAGCTGTACTCCATCGTCTTGCTGGCCGAGTGAGCCTCGTGATTGAAGGGTACGTAGTGGTACTTCCTATAATAGCGTGCGCCGCGGAAGTCATGGTCGAAGTAGCCGAAGCAGTCCTTGTTTGCAGACTCCACCATGGCCTGGAACAGCGGTTCGGCAATCGAGTCGGCCACAAGCCCCTTTGCCATCGCATCGGCAATGATGGGCATGGCGTGGTAGCCCGTCATGCAGTTGTTCTCCTGTCCGGCAATGGTCCACATGGGCAGGATGCCCGAGTGGCGATAGTGCTGCAGGAAGGTGAGCATGAGGTCGCTCATCACGTCGGGGCGCAGGAGGGCAATGAGCGGCGCATGGTTGCGGTAGATATCCCAGAGGCCCAGCACACCGGCAAAGTAGCGGGTCGTGGTGCGGTACACCTGGGCGTCCGAACTGCGATAGCGTCCGTCCACGTCGCTGTAGAGTTGCGGATAGAGCATGGCAAAGTAGAGGCACGAGTAGAACACCTGCTTCTGAGGCGAGTCCTCGTCGGCTATCTGGAACGTCTCGAGCTGCTTCTGCCATTTCTCCTGTGTGGCCTTGCGTATCTGGTCGAAAGTGTGCCCCTCGGCTTCAGCCTGCCAGTTGCGCTGGGCACCTTCGAGGCTCACACCCGAGATGCCCACCTGTACCTCCAGAGGGTCGCCTCCAGAGGGGAAGCGCAGCATGGCTCTCACGTCGCGCGACAGGACGTCCCACGACTCCGTGCGCCGGCGGTTGTCATAGAGCGTGGCCAGCGTAAAGGGCTTGTTGAAGCGGGCATAGAAGTAGCAGTGTTAGCGCGGCGCCCATCCATTGGTGATGCGATAGCCACGCACGGTTTGTCTGTCAACAATCTCAATGCGCGAGACGAGCACCGTATCGCAGAAGCGTTCGGGCAGGGTGGTGGCCCGCGAGCCGTTACCACGTTTCATGTCGATGGTCAGGCGGGGCTCCACTCCCTTGGGGAATGTGTAGCGGTGCAGGCCGCAACGCTCCGTGGCCGTCAGTTCCACACGCACCTTCTCGTCGGGCAGCATGAGGCTGTAGTAACCGGGAGTGGCCACTTCCTCGTCGTGGCTGTAGCGGGCATGGATGTCGCCAGGATATTCCGTGCGGCTGTCCCATTCGCTCCCCGTGACGGGCATCATGCAGATGTCCTGCAGGTCGCCGCCGCCGTTGCCGTTGGCATGTGTGTGGCTGAAGCTGTAAACCTTGTTGTCCGTATAGTGGTAACCCGACCCGCCGTAGTTGGTGTCTGGCCCTAACTGTACCATGCCGAAGGGGGTCACGGCCAGGGGAATGATACGTCCGTCCAGCGAGGTGCCCATCATCGGGCGTACATATTGCAGCACGTCTTCCTGGGCTGTGATGGAGATTCCGGCATACATCGGCAGCAAGGCCATCAGCGTGCATCGCATGTAGCGCACTGTCTTGCGTCGCAAGTCATTCATGTGTGTCATTGTAGTTTGTGTTGTTGTACCTAGATTCCACAGCACTTTAGTTTAATAGCTTTTATAAGTTCCTGAGCAACAAAAAGTTGCAAAGGATTTTGTCATGTCAGATTTTTCACTTACCTTAGTGCTGCTATTAAAGATCAGCAAAAATCATCAATGACATGGCAAAGGTACAAATAAAATTTGAAAAAATCTCTCCTCGAGAGAAAAAAGACCGCAGGGCTTTCGCCTTGCGGTCTTTAATATTCCCCTCCCTTTAAGGGAGGGATGGGGAGGGTCTTTTTAGTAGATTCCGTCTGAGTAATCGAGCAGAGTCTTGCGATTGGCAAGGGTGCGGTCGTAGTCCTCGCGGTTGGTCACGACAATCTTGTCGAACTCGCGAAGGCCAGTACCGGCGGGGATGAGGTGACCGCAGATAACGTTCTCCTTCATACCCTCCAGGTAGTCTGTCTTGCCGTTGATGGCAGCTTCGTTGAGCACCTTGGTGGTCTCCTGGAAGGAGGCAGCCGAGATGAAGCTGCTGGTCTGCAAAGCTGCGCGGGTGATACCCTGCAGGATCTGCTTCGAAGTAGCAGGACGAGCGTCGCGAACCTGGACAATCTTCTTGTCCTGACGCTTCAGGTACGAGTTCTCGTCGCGAAGACGACGCGCCGTAACAATCTGTCCGTTCTGCATGTTCTCGGAGTCGCCAGCATCGACAACGACCTTCTTGCCCCAGATATTGTCGTTCTCCTCGTTGAAATCGAGCTTATCGACAATCTGCTGAGAGAGGAAGCGTGTATCGCCGGCGTCGTCGATCTGCACCTTGCGCATCATCTGACGAACGATGACCTCGAAGTGCTTATCGTTGATCTTCACGCCCTGCAGACGGTAAACGTCCTGTATCTCGTTGACGATGTATTCCTGAACAGCTGTCGGGCCCTTGATGGCAAGGATGTCGGCAGGCGTGATGGCGCCATCGGAAAGCGGTGTGCCAGCACGAACATAGTCGTTCTCCTGTACCAGGATCTGACGGTTAGCAGGAATGAGGTACTTCTTGATGGCCTCTTCACCACCCAGACGAGGCGTGATGATGACCTCACGGTTACCGCGCTTCAGCTTACCCATCGTCACCTCGCCATCGATTTCGGCAACAGTTGCGGGGTTGCTCGGGTTACGAGCCTCGAAGAGCTCCGTTACGCGAGGCAGACCACCGGTGATATCACCACCACCACCGATGACGCGAGGAATCTTGACGAGCACGTCACCTGCCTTCACTTCCTGACCGTCCTCGATGGCAATGTGACCACCGATGGGCAAGTTGTAGTGGCGCAGGATGTCGCCATTCTCGTCGAGAATATGTACAGTAGGAACACGCATACGGTCGTGCGACTCGATAACGATGAGTTCCTGCAGGCCCGTCTGTTCGTCGGTCTCGACCTTGTAGTTGACACCTTCGATGACGTCCTCGAACTTCACCTTACCAGGCATTTCCGTCACGACAACTGCGTTGAAGGGATCCCACTTGGCAACGATTTCATCCTTCTTGACGATGTCGCCATCGTTCTTGTAAAGCGTGCTGCCATAAGGAACGTTAGCGGTAAGAAGAACGATACCTGTGGTAGGATCGATGAAGCGAACTTCGGTCAGACGACCAACCACAACCTTTGCGGGTGTGCCAGTCTCGTCCACTACGTCAACAGTACGCAACTCCTCGAACTCGAGGCGTGCATCATATTTAGCCTTAATGCGGGCATTGGCAGCTGCATTACCAGCCACACCACCGGCGTGGAAGGTTCGCAGCGTCAACTGTGTACCAGGCTCACCAATGGACTGTGCTGCGATGACACCCACAGCCTCGCCCTTCTGCACCATGCGACTGGTGGCAAGGTTGCGGCCGTAGCACTTCATGCAGACGCCCTTCTTGCTTTCGCAAGTGAGCACGGAACGAATCTCGACGCTCTCAATGGGGCTATCCTCTATCTCCTGAGCCTTGGCTTCAGTAATCTCGTCGCCAGAAGCGCAGATGAGCTTGCCAGTGAGCGGGTGGATGATGTCGTGAACAGACACACGGCCGAGGATACGGTCGTAGAGGCTGCTGATGACTTCATCGCCGTTCTTCAGGGCAGAACATACGAGACCACGCAGGGTGCCGCAGTCCTCCTCGTTGATGATGACGTCGTGGCTGACATCGACAAGACGACGTGTCAGGTAACCGGCGTCGGCCGTCTTCAAGGCGGTATCGGCCAGGCCCTTACGGGCACCGTGAGTAGAGATGAAGTACTCGAGCACGCTCATACCTTCCTTAAAGTTAGAAAGGATGGGGTTCTCGATGGTATCGGGCTCAGCACCTGCCTTCTGAGGCTTAGCCATAAGGCCACGCATGCCGGAGAGCTGGCTGATCTGTCCTGCACTACCACGAGCACCGGAGTCAAGCATCATGTACACAGCGTTGAAGCCCTGGTCGGCCTCCTTCATGGTCTTCATCAAAGCCTTGGAGAGGTCGTTGTTGACGTGAGTCCAGATATCGATAACCTGGTTGTGGCGCTCCTTGTCGGTGATGAAGCCCATGCCGTACTCACCGCTGATGCGCTCAACCTCCTCGTTACCCTTGCGGATGAGCTCTTCCTTCTCTTCGGGGATAATGATGTCGCCAAGGTTGAAGGACAGACCGCCTTCGTATGCCAGACGGTAGCCAAGGTTCTTGATGCCGTCGAGGAAGTCGCAGGCACGAGCCACACCAACTGTCTTGATGACGTCGGTGATGATGCCGCGCAGGGTCTTCTTCGAAATGACGTCGTTGAAGAAGCCTACCTCTTCAGGAATTATCTCGTTGGCTATGACACGACCTACGGAGGTCTCTACCATGCGCTTGCCGAGCGTACCGTCCTCGAGCTTGTCGTTCACCATCACAAAGACGGGAGCATGCACATCGACACGCTTCTCATTGTATGCGATGATGGCCTCTTCAGGACCATAGAACTTCAGGCCAGCGCCCTTTGCTCCGGGACGAAGCTTGGTGATGTAGTACAGACCGAGCACCATATCCTGAGAAGGAACGGTGATAGGTGTGCCGTTGGCAGGATTCAGGATGTTATGAGACTGGAGCATCAGAATCTGAGCCTCGAGGATTGCCTCGTTGCTCAAGGGAAGATGCACAGCCATCTGGTCGCCGTCGAAGTCGGCATTGAACGCCGTACAAGCGAGGGGATGCAGCTGGATTGCCTTGCCTTCGATCATCTTTGGCTGGAAGGCCTGGATGCCGAGACGGTGCAGTGTCGGGGCACGGTTCAGCAGAACGGGATGTCCCTTCATGACGAACTCAAGGATGTCCCAAATGATGGGGTCCTTGCGGTCCACAATCTTTTTGGCGCTCTTCACAGTCTTCACGATGCCACGCTCGATAAGCTTACGGATGATGAAGGGCTTGTAGAGTTCTGCTGCCATGAGTTTGGGAATACCGCACTCACCCATCTTCAGCTCGGGACCTACAACGATAACCGAACGAGCTGAGTAGTCAACACGCTTACCCAACAAGTTCTGACGGAAACGACCCTGCTTACCCTTAAGCGAGTCGCTCAGAGACTTGAGGGGACGATTGCTTTCTGTCTTGACTGCACTGCTCTTACGGCTGTTGTCAAAGAGGCTGTCGACAGCTTCCTGAAGCATACGCTTCTCGTTGCGAAGGATGACCTCGGGAGCCTTAATCTCGATGAGTCTCTTGAGTCGGTTGTTACGAATGATGACACGACGATAGAGGTCGTTAAGGTCGCTCGTTGCAAAGCGGCCGCCATCCAGAGGCACCAAGGGACGCAGCTCGGGCGGAATGACTGGCAAAGTGCGCATAATCATCCATTCGGGCCTGTTCACCTTAGAGCTCAGGCGGAAGCTCTCCACAACCTGAAGACGCTTCAAGACGTCGTTCTTGTGCTGCTGAGCATTCTCCTTATTGGCCTCATCACGAAGCTGGTTGGAGAGGGAATCGAGGTCGAGCTCGCAAAGGAGGTCGTAGATTGCCTCAGCACCCATCTTGGCGATAAACTTGTTAGGATCCTTGTCATCAAGATACTCGTTGCCTTGGGGCAGACGATCCATGATAGCTTCGTACTCATCCTCGGAGAGGAGGTCAAGCTTCTGAACAGGTATGTCCTTGTTCTTTGCCATCACACCAGGCTGAAGCACGATGTAACGCTCGTAGTAGATGACGGCATCGAGCTTCTTGGTGGGAATGCCAAGCAGATAACCTATCTTGTTGGGCAGAGAACGGAAATACCAGATGTGAGCCACAGGCACAACGAGCTGGATGTGTCCGCTGCGTTCGCGGCGCACCTTCTTCTCTGTAATCTCCACGCCGCAACGGTCGCAGACGTTACCCTTGTAACGAATACGCTTGTACTTGCCGCAGTGGCACTCGTAGTCCTTTGTAGGACCGAAGATGCGTTCGCAGAAGAGACCGTCACGCTCGGGCTTGTAGGTTCGGTAGTTGATGGTTTCGGGCTTGAGCACTTCGCCATAAGAGTTTGCGAGAATCTCTTCGGGAGAAGCCAGTCCGATGGTTATCTTGGTAAAGTTCGTCTTTACCTTATTTTCTTTCTTAAAAGCCATGTTTATCCTTTCTAAAAAAGCGATTCATTATTCCAAACTTACACGCAATCCCAAACCGCGCAACTCATGGAGCAGCACGTTGAGAGATTCGGGAATGCCCGGCGTGGGCATGTGGTCACCCTTGACGATGGCTTCGTAAGCCTTGCTGCGACCTACGACGTCATCACTCTTGATGGTGAGGATCTCCTGCAATACATGTGAAGCACCGAAGGCCTCGATAGCCCAAACCTCCATCTCACCGAAACGCTGACCACCAAACTGTGCTTTACCACCGAGAGGCTGCTGAGTGATGAGTGAGTACGGGCCGATGCTACGAGCGTGCATCTTGTCTTCAACCATGTGACCGAGCTTCAGCATGTAGGAAACACCTACGGTTGCAAGCTGGTCGAACGGTTCGCCAGTAGCACCATCGTAGAGCTGTGTAGAGCAGTAGCGAGGCAGGCCTGCCTTGTCTGTCCATTCACAGAGGTCATCGAGAGATGCACCGTCGAAGATAGGCGTTGCGAACTTGACGCCAAGCTTCTGGCCTGCAGCGCCAAGCACGGTCTCGAAGATCTGACCGATGTTCATACGAGAAGGCACACCCAGCGGGTTGAGCACTACGTCGACAGGTGTACCGTCGGCCAAGAATGGCATGTCTTCCTGACGAACCACCTTGCTGACAATACCCTTGTTACCGTGACGACCGGCCATCTTATCGCCGACACCAATCTTACGCTTCTTGGCAATGTAAACCTTAGCAAGCTGGATGATGCCGTTGGGCAGCTCGTCACCGAGGCTGATGGCAAACTTCTTACGCTTCATCTCAGTCTCAAGCAGCTTGTACTTCTTGAGGTAGTTGATGATAAGTTTACCAATGAGTTCGTTGATGTGCTCGTCGTTGGTCCAGCCTCTGAGCTGAACAGTCGTGTAGTCGATAGTGTCGAGCACGTTGGCAGTGATAGCGCTGTTCTTTGCGACAAGCACAACACCCACGTTGTCCACGATGCCCTGACTCTTCTTGCCCTTGGTGAGCTCGAGGAGTTTATCCACGAGGATAGCCTTCAGGTCTTCTACCTTGCTGTTGAACTCTTCGTCGATAGCAGCCAGACGAGGCTTGTCCTGCAGTTTCACCTTACCGGTCTTGGAGGCCTTGGTGAAGAGCTTCTTGTCAATAACTACACCATTGAGAGAGGGACTTGCCTTGAGGGAAGCATCCTTCACGTCGCCAGCCTTGTCGCCAAAGATGGCACGAAGCAGCTTCTCTTCAGGACTGGGATCGCTCTCGCCCTTAGGAGTAATCTTACCAATCATGATGTCGCCAGGAGCCACACGAGCACCGATACGAATGATACCGTTCTCGTCGAGGTCCTTGGTTGCCTCTTCGCTGACATTAGGAATGTCGGCTGTGAGTTCCTCCATGCCACGCTTTGTCTCACGAACCTCGAGGGAGAACTCCTCAACGTGTACGCTGGTGAGGATATCTTCGCGAACGACACGCTCGTTGAGCACGATGGCGTCCTCGTAGTTGTAACCCTTCCAAGGCATGTAAGCCACGAGCAGGTTCTTACCGAGTGCCAGTTCGCCGTCCTCTGTAGAGTAACCTTCTGTCAGAATCTGACCCTTCACAACCTTGTCACCCTTGTTGCAGATAGGACGAAGGTCGATGGTCATGTTCTGGTTTGTACGACGGAACTTAGGAATGCGATATTCCTTCAAAGCGGGCTCGAAGCTAACGAACTCCTCGTCTTCAGTACGGTCATAAAGGATGCGGATGGTAGTTGCGTCAACATATTCGACAACGCCATCGCCTTCGGCGGTAATCATTGTGCGAGAGTCTTCGCAGACCTGACGCTCGATGCCTGTACCGACGATAGGAGCCTCGGTGCGCATCAAAGGCACTGCCTGACGCATCATGTTCGATCCCATCAATGCACGGTGAGCATCGTCGTGCTCCAGGAAAGGAATGAGGGCTGCAGCGATTGATGCGATCTGCTGAGGAGCAACGTCCATGAGGTTGACCTCCGAGGGAGGAACCACTGGATAGTCGTCGTCCTGACGGCACTTAACCTTCGTGCGGATGAAGGTACCGTCATCATTGAGAGGTGCGTTACCCTGACCGATGATGAGACCCTTCTCTTCTTCGGCAGTCATGTAGCGAACACCTTCTGGCGTGAGGTCAACCTTCGCGTTCTCAACCTTACGGTATGGTGTCTCGATGAAGCCCAGGTCGTTAATCTTTGCATAGACGCAAAGAGATGAAATCAGACCGATGTTTGGACCTTCAGGAGACTCGATAGGACAGAGACGTCCGTAGTGTGTGTAGTGTACGTCACGGACCTCGAAGCCGGCACGCTCACGAGAAAGGCCGCCGGGGCCGAGGGCAGAAAGACGACGCTTGTGTGTCACTTCGGCCAACGGGTTGGTCTGGTCCATGAACTGGCTCAGCGCGTTGGTGCCGAAGAAGCTGTTGATGACACCACCCAGGCTCTTGCTGGTCAGCAGGTCGGTAGGTGTGAACACCTCGTTGTCGCGGACGTTCATGCGTTCGCGGATGGTGCGGATCATACGAGCCAGACCGATGGCGAACTGATTAGCGAGCTGCTCGCCTACAGTACGAACGCGACGGTTGCTCAGGTGGTCGATATCATCGACCTGTGCCTTAGAGTTGACAAGCTCAATCAGGTACTTGATAATCTCGATGAT
>OCVV011351232.1_pt1 | contig 21140 bp, 17 predicted proteins | sample 1539721 | NCBI WGS metagenome assembly OCVV01 (sample SAMN02144230, study PRJEB22623) | gut metagenome | biome: sheep rumen | host: Ovis aries | place: New Zealand
GAATCGTCAAAAGCATCTCCATTGTTGACCACGATGGAATCTACACGAAAATACTCCAGCGAATCCGTATTCGGGCGACGAAACGCCACTTCTGGCAAGACATCTGCTGCCGCCAAAGCCGTCAAACACAAAATCAAAAAAACTATCACGGAAGTTCCACCATCATACGGAATAAGGATTTTTTACCGATCGAGCCTCGTTCAGCAGGCGTCGCCATGCGAACCTTCAAATTATTCGCCGTGACACCCGGTTGAGCACTCAGCGCCTTCAAAAGCTTCGCATTTCGATTTTCGGCAAGCTGATTCAACTGCTGGATTAAAGTTTCGTCAGATGGCCGTTGCCACGATTCGGAGAACTGCTTAAAGCCTTCATCCTCCTTCGCTTCTAAAGCCGCTTTCATATCGACAGGTGTCAAATTCGTCTTTCCAGTCTGGGCCTTGTAATAAGCGATCTTCAATTCTCCACGCGCAAATGCATCTATCTGCTTTTTCGGATTATAAACTTGGAGAACGGTCAATTTGGAACCCGGCTTTACCGAAAGCACCTTTGTCCATTCCGTAGCCATGCCATACTGTTCGCTTGTAAAGTCATCGGCCACAACATCAAAAGCAAATACACTCGGAGTCGAGCCTCCCAAAAGAAGCTTCGCCGGAGAAAGCGCGACCTTGATCATCAGGTTCATGATGGTCTGCCAGATAATTTTTCCATAAGAAAATTCCGGATCCTGCAAATTTCCCTTCACCGGAACATCAAACGAAATCTTTCCGTCCTTATCCTTCAAAATGTAAAGAGCGACCTTCATCGGAACCATGTATTCCGGATTTGCACCCGAGGGTTTATCGCCCACAGTCAAGTTGTAAATGTCAATCATATTTTTGCTATCGACATTGTAATGATCGATTACATTGTCCGAGGCAAAGCCCAAAGATCCCTCGGTCAATGGATACCCGGTGTAATGTTCGGAATACTTCGAGAAATCTGCCATATTGACATTCTTGACAGAAATATTCGCCCGAAGAGATGTTTGATCCATAGGGACAAGCTTTGCCGATACTTTGGCAGAACCACCTCGCGGAAGAACGGCGCTCACGTTCACATTCGCTTCGCGGTCATACGCCACATTCGACGCCTTGACAGAAATTCCAGAAACCGTATAGGAGAATCCACCCGGAATCGTATTGTCGTTGAACGTAAACTGAGTATTCGAAACAGAAAGCTTCTTCAGCAGGGCGTCCATCTGCAACGGTGCATTTTTCTTGTCTTCGGAAAGAGCGGGAGCGTCTTCAGCAACCGTTGAATCCTTCTCCGCATTTTTTCCCTGAGTGGAAAGAAGCTCTTCAATGCTATTCGAATTCTTGTACAGATCAAAATGAGCTGACGCGCCTTGCACATCGACAGAATCGATGATGAATCGATTCTTTTCGAGGTTCGCTTCCGCAATGCCGATTCCAATGTGAGAGACTCCCAGTTGCTTTCCCGAATTTTCGGTGAGCATCACCTTGTCGACAAGAACCGTTCCCTTGGCTGTCGAGGCGAGCACATTCGAAACGTTCCCATTTGCAAAAAGGTCTACACTCACCGTTCCCGAAAGATCCTTAAAATTCAGGGAATTTTCCAGATACGGCTTTACCATGCCGATTTCAAACTGGGAAAGTTTTACGTTTACAGCAAAATCGCCCTTTTGCATATTATAATCGGCATTCACGCCAAGAGATCCCCCGCCAGCGAATTCAAGCTTCACACCGGCCGATGTATTCTGGTTCGAAAAATAGACCTCCGGAACATTCACCGAAAAGTCCTTGATCTCTATATTCGAATGGACTTCCTCATCGTTAAAGATGACATCGCCCGAAAGAATGGCGATTTTTTTGACAGAAATGCCAAACGGAAGCGCATTCACCTGCGTCATCACGGAGTCCGCCACATTCACTTGAACGGAATCTTCTTTAGATTCGAGAACCGTTTCTTGCCCGTTCAATACGGAATCGTCCTTCGCTTCAAAATGTTCCAAAATGTCGGTAAAGTTGAAAACTTTTCCATTCTTTACAACACGCGCATAAGGAGAATCGATTTTGACTTCGGAAAGGCAAATATCCCCGATGAAAAGACAGGCCGGATCCGCATTGACATAGAACTGCTTAAAGGCGACAAATCGAGTCGAATCATCCGGTTCAAAAAGGCTAAAGTTTTCGATGGAGAACGTAAAGCGAAACGGATTAAAGGAAATATCCCCGATCTGCATTTGGCGGCCCACAAGTTCCTTCGAATGCTCTTCGATATAACCCTTGGCGATCTTAGGCGCAACAAAGCAAGCCACAATCACCAACAGGAGCAGAACCGCAACAACAATTCCAATGATACGTAACGCTTTTTTCATATTTAAAAGGATAGAAAATTATGCTACATTTGAATTGGGACGACGGATGGCCGCTCTCGTGAAAACGAGGGAGGAAAGTCCGGGCACCGCAAGGCAGGATGCTGGATAACGTCCAGGCGTAGAAATACGACGGATAGCGCAGCAGAAAACATACCGCCTCGCAAGAGGTAAGGGTGAAAAGGCGAGGCAAGAGCTCACCGCGTTTCTGGTGACAGGAACGGCACGGCAAGCCCCATCCGGTGCAAGACCAAGCAGAGTTCCGCACTTTTCGGAGTGCCTGGGTAGCCTTTTCCAGCCGGAATTCGGGTAGGTTGCTTGAGGCCGCTAGTAATAGCGGATCCAGATAGATGGTCATCGCCGACCTCTGGCCGGCACAAAACCCGGCTTATAGTCGTCCCTTTTATGAGAGCCTCTTCAAAATGTGAAGAGGCTCTCTCTCTTTGTAGAGCTTTCTTTAAAGAGCTCCCTTGACTTAGAGCTTACTCAAAGTCTTATATTGTAGAAAAGGAACTTTTCGCAAGGAGCATCCATGCTTTTAGTCATTCTATCGATCGTCGGTGTAATCGGGATTGCAGGCGTCGGAATTTTGAACCAGCCGCAATTCGGGAAAATTCCTAGCGGAGAACGACTGGAGCGAATCGAAAAATCTCCCCATTATAAAGATGGACATTTTCAAAACGAAATACCAACCACAATGATGACAAAAGACAAAGGGATGCTCAGCATCTGGTGGGATTTTCTTTTTAAAAATTATCCGAACACAGTTCCGGATTCCGGACAAATCCAAATCATCAAGACCGATCTTTCAAAGCTCGACAAAAATAAAGACTTGATTCTCTGGTTTGGACATTCCTCGTACCTGATCCAAGCCGCAGGCAAACGCTATCTCGTCGATCCTGTATTTTACGCAGGAGCACCGTTCCAATTCATCAACAAGGCTTTTCCGGGAACCCAAGTCTACACGCCCGAAGATATTCCCGACATCGATTTTCTCGTTATTTCTCACGACCATTTTGATCATTTGGATTACAAAACCGTTACTCAAATCAAAGACCGAGTCGGGCATGTCGTCACAGGACTCGGCGTCGGTTCCCACTTGGAATACTGGGGATACTCAGCAAACAAATTAACCGAACTGGATTGGAACGAATCCGCAAGCTTTGCGGATGGCATTCAAATCCACTGCTTACCGGCAAGGCATTTTTCGGGCAGAAGCCTTTTCCAGACCAAAACCCTTTGGGCTTCCTTCGTCCTCGAAACACCTTCCGGAAAGATCTACATCGGCGGGGATTCCGGTTACGGCACGCATTTTGCCCGCATCGGAACACAGTTCCCAAATCTCGACCTAGCCATTTTGGAAAATGGTCAGTACGACGAAAACTGGGCAAACATTCACACCATGCCTCGGGAATTGCCCCTTATCGCCAAGGACCTCAACGCCAAACGGTATATGACCGTGCATAATTCCAAATTCAAGCTGGCCAATCACAGCTGGGACGAGCCTCTAAAAAATGCGGAAGCTCTCCGAAGCCAAGGCTTTGACGTCCTCATGCCCACCATCGGCGAAGCCGTCGAATGGAAAAAAGCTATCGTTTCGCCCGAACAAAAAACAGTCGAACCGGTCGAAAATTAAATGAAACGTTTATTTGTCATCGCAACAGGAAATCCTGGAAAAATTCGGGATTTTGCCTTTATTCTCGGAACCGAAAAAAACGAATTCAAAACCTTGAAAGATATCGGTTTTGATGGCGATATCGACGAATGCGGAGATTCCTTTGCGGCAAACGCAATCATCAAGTCCAACACCACCGCAGAATGGCTTGCGAAAAAAGGCATCGAAGCAACCGTCCTCGCCGATGATTCCGGGCTAGAAGTCTTTGCCCTGAACGGCGAACCGGGCATTTACAGCGCACGCTACTGCGGTCACCATGGTGACGACGAAGCAAACAACGTGAAGCTGATGAAAAAACTCGAAGGCGTTACCGACCGAAGCGCCCGTTACTTCTGTGCACTTTCCTACCAGACAGTCACACAAAACGCAGACGGCAAATTCGAAATTTCCAAGCCTAAAATCTATGAAGGCGAATGCCGCGGACAAATCAACTTTGCCCCGATCGGCGACAAAGGATTCGGATATGATCCGCTCTTTGTCCCGAACGGTGAAACCCGCACCTTCGCCCAAATGGAACTCGCAGATAAAAAGCCTATCAGCCACCGCGGAAACGCTATTCGCGCCTTGCGGGCGGATTTAGCCTAATCGCCCACCGTTCGCCCGCCCCATTCTTTGGAGTGGGCTTTTTCATGCGCAATCGTCTTTTCGAAATCGGCAAGCGGTGAGCAGTTGCGCTCTACAGCAAGCTGAGTTTTATGCAAGCGGTTCAGACATTCCATTTTATCGCGATTGCCAAGTTTTGCTTTTTCGATAGAATCTCCAAGAATACGGATTGATTCGTCGTAAACGCGGGTCGGTACAGGGAACGGATGACCGTCCTTTCCACCGTGGGCAAAGGAGAATCTTGCCGGATCATGAAAGCGGGATGGAGTTCCGTTGATAACTTCACTGACAAGCGTAAGCGATTGCAAGGTTCGTGGTCCAAGCCCCGGCGTGAGCAGCAAGCTTTCAAAATCTTTCGGATCGGATTCGTAAGCGGTAGCAAGAACCCCGCCCAAACGTTTTAAGTCCACATCTTCCGCACGAACATCATGATGGGCGGGCATTCGGCAGTTGCGATTCGTGCTGACAACTATCGGATCGGGCGTCGGTAAAAACAGATCGGTCTGGGCCGGAACGATGATGGATGCGTTCGGCTGCACGATCTGCGCAATTTCACGCATCATGCGCCCGGGATCTTCATGCGAAAGTTCGAGAATCGAAGACCGGGTGCTGCGCGCTTTTTGTGCCGTCAGATTCAAAATCTCCCCGCGATTTTCGCCAATCACCGCGGTATGCGGATCTTCGACAAAGGATCTCAAATTGGCAGAGCACCAGTGGTAACGTCTAGCCGATTTCGCAAGAGGATTCATTCCCTGCTGCACCACGGCCCAGTCCCCTTCGTCGCTGACGATAAAATTGTGCTGATAAAGTTGAAAGCCATCTTGAACGGCCGTATTATCCACTTTTGCACAAAGTTTGCTTGTACGTTCTAAGGCATAGCCGTCCAAGCCGGTCGCATTCGCGACTTCCAAAAGTTCTTGTGGAGTTTCCCGAGAATATTTTCCACGACCACCGCAAACGCGAATGCCGAGTTCTTTCGCAATCGGATTCAGTCCGCGTTTTAAAGCGTACATGACGCTCGTCGTGATTCCCGAAGAATGCCAATCCATCCCGAGAACCGCGCCAAAAGACTGAAACCAAAGCGGATCGCTTAAGCGGACCAGGAATTCTTTTTTGCCATAGTTTTCGACAATTGATTCCGCAATCAAACGCCCCATGTCTCGCATGCGATCGGCGAGCCATCTGGGAACCGTTCCCGAATGCAATGGCAAATCCGCTATACCCGTTCGTTTTGGCATCTTACTTCAAAAAGAAATGGAGCAGTCTTTTCTTTGCATCCGTAAAAGGCGGATAACGGAAATTTAGATCTAGCCACGTTCCGCGATCGAGTACGCTTTCTTCGTGAGAAAAGGTTCTAAAGCCCGCTTCGCCGTGATAACGTCCCATACCGCTGTTACCGACACCGCCAAAGGGAAGTTCCGAAGATGCGATATGCATCAGCGTATCGTTCACGCACATACCGCCAAAGTGAAGCTCTTTTTGCACACGGCGAATCCATTTTTTGTTTTCACTGAACACGTAAAAGGCTAACGGTCGAGGCATAGCCCGAAGTTTCTCGCAGATTTCCTCTTCCGAAGCATAAGACAGAACGGGGAGAATCGGGCCAAAAATTTCTTCCTGCATCACTGGAGATTCCCAGGATATGTCCGAAAGAATCGTCGGCGCGAACTTTTTCCCCGAAGCTTTCCCGCCTAAAAGCACCTTTTCGTTTTGCACAAAATTCTGAAGACGCTGCAGATGGGGGGTATCGACAATGCTTGGGAAAAATTCTGTTTTTTCACCTTGCGGAGCAAAGGTTTCAAAAGCTTTTACCAACAGCGATTCCAACTGTCGGCGAACCTTTTCATGCACAAGCACAAAATCCGGAGCGACACAAGTTTGCCCTGCATTGATAAGCTTTCCAAAGGCAATCCGCTTGGCGGCAAGTTCCAGATTTGCCGATTCATCGACAATACAAGGACTTTTTCCTCCAAGTTCCAAAACAACTGGGGTCAGATTTTGGGATGCCATTTCCATTACATGACGTCCGATTTTAGGACTTCCCGTGAAAAAAATCAGCTGAAATGGTTCCGCCATCAGAGCATCGGCAAGAACGTGATTTCCAAGCGCCACCTGAGCTTCCCCATCAGGAAAGACTTCTTTTGTCATTTGCAAAAGAAGCTGTGCTACATGAGGCGTTTTAAAAGAGGGCTTGACGACTGCGGAATTCCCAGCCGCGATAGCAGAAACCAAAGGTTCCACCGCAAGCAAGAACGGATAATTCCACGGTGAAAGAATCAAGACTGGACCATAGGGTCTGTACAGCTTGACACTCTTCGCCGGGAAAAGCGAAAGCGGTGTTTTCACCCGAATATTCCGCATCCATTTTTTCAGATGCTTTTTGACATGGGAAATTTCGGAAAGGACAATCCCGACTTCCGTCATGAACGCTTCGAATCCGGACTTGGAAAGATCTAAAAAAAGGGCTTTTTCGATTTCAGATTCATGAGTTTGAATCCAGGCAGCAAGCGCATTCAGCATTTGGATGCGATCTTTGAAATCCAAGGTTTTACCCGATTCAAAAACCTTCTTTGCCCGATCATAAAAAGCCGACATTTTTATCTCCGACGAATCGTAAGAATAAAGGAGCCGTGGGCATTCGAGAACATTTCTACCGTGTCGCCATCCGAAAGCTTATCCCCAAAAATTTTCACGAACTTTCCCTGTTCCGGTGAAGCCAGGATAGCCGCAATTTCGCGTTCAGAAATCTGCTTTTTAGAAATCCATTCCGGATTGTACCAGTGCCAAATCTGCCAGTTGAAAAGCCCGCGGGTACTTGCAATAAAAGCTTGAACCATGAGCGAATATTCATAGGCATAAAAATCCCTTCGGCTCTGGATTTCCGCCTGTTTCTGATGTTCCGGAAGGCTTGTAAAATTCATGACCGGAGAGAGGGCCTGTTTATCCGGTTTCAAGTACGAAAATTGAATTTCGTTTTCACGGACAGTCACCTGCAAATTCGTATCATCCAAATGGACAAAATGTCCCTGTAATGTTTCGCGATAATCACGGAACACCTTCTTGGGGTCTAACGGCTCCGAAATTTGGAGAGGGACCGGCTTCGTGGAAAGCTTAGAAACATCGTAGAAGGTCAGCGTTTCTCCCGAGCCTTTTTTGCAGAGAACGGCAAATTTCGATTTTCCAGGGACATTCAAATACCAACCGTGCTCCACATCGGAACGAACATTCCCCTTTTTATCGGCGACCAAAGAAAGAATTTCAGGATCAAGGATTCCATCCGCATCCCATTCCATCCAAGTCGTCCCTCCACCCACGGAGTCCAATTTTCCAAAAAGCGCTTCCGACGAAAAAGCGGTCGAAGAACGAAATTCCACCGGTTTTGCCGCCCAAAGAGGCGTCAAAGCGGTCAAGGCAAAAGCCAAAAAATAAAGCGAAATGTTTTTATAGAAATTCATCTTACATAAAATAGAAAAGCAAAACCTGAAATGTTATTTTTTAAGCATGGCACAAGAAAATTCCGCTGATTTTTCCCGATACCGCGAACTTCAAAAGCAATTAAAAGAAGCGAGCGACGCATATTACAAAGACGGCTTCTCCCCGATGAGCGACCAAGACTTCGACTTTGGCATCAAAGAACTCGAAGCCCTGGAAACTGCCCACCCCGAGTGGAAGAATCCCGATTCGCTCACAAGCTCGGTCGGAAGCGATCTTCTCAATGATTTTGCAAAAGTCGAGCATGCAATCCCCATGCTTTCGATTTCGAACGCTTACAGCAAAGAGGAAGTCGCCGATTTTATTCGCCAGGCGATGGATCGCGTACCGAATGCAAAAGAATGGATCTGCGAAAGAAAAATCGACGGCATCAGCATGGCGCTGACCTATCGAAATGGCATTCTCGTCCGCGCAGCGACCCGAGGGAACGGTACCGTCGGCGACGATGTCACTGCAAACGTCAAAACGATCGAAGATGTTCCCCACAAGCTTTTAGGCGCTCCCAGCGGTGACCTGGAAGTCCGTGGCGAAGTTTACATGGAATTCAAGACCTTTGAATTTTTGAACGACGAACTCGAATCCCGCGGACTCAAAGGTTTCCAAAACCCGCGCAACACCGCTTCGGGGACGCTCAAACTCAAAGACCCCAAAGAATGCGCCAAACGCAAGCTCCGCTTTATTGCGTACCATATTCCGGGAGACATCGGGAACAAAAAGCATTCCGAAAATTTAAAAACGCTCGAATACTACGGATTCCATACGAATGATTTCTGGATTGCCCACAGCGTCGAAGAAATCATGCAGATTTCCGATCAGATCCTTGCAGGCCGAGATTCCCTCGCCTACCCCATCGACGGCATGGTCATCAAGCAAAACGATCTCGATTTGCAGCAGGAGCTTGGTACTACAGCCAAAAGCCCGCGATGGGCACTTGCCTATAAATTTAAGGCAGAACGTGCCTACACGCAGGTTCATTCCGTTGATTTTCAGGTTGGCCGTACAGGCCGCATCACTCCCGTTGCGAACTTTGAACCGGTCTGGCTTGCCGGCACGACTGTCAAGCGAGCGACCCTTCATAATTTCGATGAAATTGAACGCTTGGGCATTCGCGTGGGCGATACCGTCGGAGTCGAAAAAGGCGGCGAGATCATTCCGAAAATTATCGAAGTCGATCTTTCCAAGCGTCCGGAAGGCACGCATCCCATCGAACCGCCCGAATGCTGCCCGGTCTGCGGAATGCCTATCGCCAAAAAAGAGGGCCTTGTCGATTTGCACTGCGAAAACCTGCACTGCCCCGCGACCAAGCAATGTCTATTCGAACATTTCGTTTCTCGCGAAGCGATGAACATCGAAAACCTTGGGCCTGCGCTGATTGCGGAACTCATCGAAGCCAAAAAGATTTCCCAGCTTTCGGACATTTATAAGCTTAAAAAAGAAGATCTGGTGAACCTTGACCGCGTCGGCGAAAAAAGCGCCCAAAACGTTATCGACGCCATCGAAAAAAGCAAATCGCAAAGCCTTGAAAACTTCCTTTTCGGAATCGGCATCCGTTTTGTCGGGCGTACCAAAGCCCGCATTTTTGCCCGGCACTTCCGCACACTCGAAAAGCTCGAAACGGCAACTCTCGAAGAACTCACCGATATTCCGGATATTGGAGCGCGCATTGCTCAAAGCGTGTATGACTTTTTCCGCAATCCCAATTTTAAAGAAGAAGTCGACGCCCTTGTCGCCGCAGGGCTTCCGACGGAATTCAAGGGCGAAGTCAAGGACCATTTCGCAGGTCAAACGGCGGTTCTCACGGGAACGCTCCCAACTCTCGACCGCAACACGGCCCGCAAAATGATCGAAGACAACGGAGGAAAAGTTTCCGGCTCAGTCAGCAAAAAAACAAGTTGGGTCCTCGCCGGAGAAGAAGCCGGATCCAAACTCACCAAAGCGCAAGAACTCGGCATCCCTATTCATGACGAAGCTTGGCTTTTAAAAGAATTATCTAATTTGGACGCATGATGAAAAGATCCTTTATCCCTGCCAATTTTAAAGCGGACGATCCCAAGCAAGTTACCGCTTACTACGAAAAACTCCTGATTGAAAAAATCCCGGAAAACGCACAAGCGCTCCGCGCATGGCTTCTCAAATGGAACGAACTCACCACGGTTCTTTCGGAAGTCAGTTGCCGCCGATATGTCGACATGACATCTCACACCCAAGACGAATCCATTGCCAAAGCGTATATGGATTTTGTTGAAAACATCGACCCGCTTTGCGAAGATTACAACAACAAGCTCGAACGCAAGCTCATCGAACATCCAAACGTTTACGAACTCGAAAACGAATTCGGCGTCTACCTGCGCGATGTTCGCACAAGCCTTGAACTTTTCCGCAAAGAAAATATTCCTCTCTTCACAAAAGAGGCTACGGAAATTCAGGACTATCAAAAAATCACAAGCACCATGAGCGTCGAGCACAATGGAGAAACAAAAACGCTCCAGCAAATGGCTTCGCTTCTCACCTCTACAGACAGAGCCGTCCGCGAAGACGCGTGGAGAAAAATAGCGAAGCGTCGCCTCCAAGACAAGGAACGCTTGGACGATGCCTTTGATAAACTCTTTAAGCTTCGCATTCAGATCGCCAGGAATTCCGGTTACGACGATTTCCTCGATTATATTTTCAAGGCAAAATCCCGTTTTGACTATTCTCCGGCAGACTGTCGCACTTTCCATGAAAGCATCGAAAAAATCATCTTGCCTTACCTTAAGGACATTTACAAGTCCAAGGCGCAAAAGATGCACCTCGAAAAGCTTCGTCCGTGGGACACTAAGGTCGACGCACTTTCCCGTCCACCGCTCAAGCCTTTTCAAACAGGTTCGGAACTGATCGAAAAAGTCGGTCAGATTTTTGACAAGCTTTCACCGCAAACCTCGACTTGGTTCCGCACCATGCAAAATGAACACCTGATCGACCCGGACAGCCGCATGGGCAAAGCTCCGGGAGGTTACCAAATCGGTTTTGAAGAAAGCGAAAGACCGTTCATCTTTATGAACGCAGCCGGAACAGATGGCGACATTTATACGCTTCTCCACGAAAGCGGTCACTCCTTCCAGCAATTCGGCGTTTCTAAGCTCCCGCTTACCGCTTACCACGATGTTCCTTCGGAATTCGCCGAAGTTTCAAGCATGAGTATGGAGCTCATCGGTTCCACAGACCTTTCTCCATTCTATACAAAAGAAGAAGATGCCAAGCGCAGCCGCGCAAACGAACTCGAAGAAATCATCTGGCTCTTCCCCTGGGTTGCTTCGATCGATTCTTTCCAGCATTTGATGTATTCTCATCCGAATCACACGGCGAAAGACCGCAAGGAAATGTGGCTTTCCGTCATGGATCGTTATGATGCAGGCGTTGATTATGCGGGCCTTGAAGACGAACGCGCTTACCTGTGGCAAAAGCAGTTGCACCTGTTTGAAGTGCCGTTCTACTACATCGAATACGGCATCGCGCAACTCGGAGCCCTTCAGGTCTGGGAAAACTTCAAAAAGAACCCGCAGAAGGGTCTGAGCGATCTCTTTGCCGCCGAAGCATTGGGTTCGAGCCGTCCTCTTCCGGAACTTTTTGCCAAGGCAAATATCCGTTTTGACTTCTCTGCAGCGACAATCGAGCCGCTTGTCAGGGATGTTTCCGACGAATTGAGCCGTTTAGAACGATAAAAAACACTTTTTTTCAAAAAAAATCACTTTTTTGGGCATTTCGTCTTGACGAAGTGCCCATTTTAGTTATATTTGGCACGCAATCCTTTGGAGGGATGGCCGAGTGGTTGAAGGCGCACGCTTGGAAAGCGTGTTTACTTAACTGTAACGAGGGTTCGAATCCCTCTCCCTCTTCTAAAAAACCTACAAGGTGGCTTATGTCAAATCATCGTGTTTATCTTGACGATATCTACGCTAGTGAAGCTTGCAAGGGTTCCACTTTCCGTGCTGTGGTCATGATGGCTCAGGAAGCTCGTTTTATCAACGATCAGGCTCGTGAAGGTTATATCCAGCTCACGATGAAGCCGACAACGATCGCGATGGACAAGTTCAAAGCCGACAAGCTCACCCTCCTTACCAAAGAAGAAGCTGAAGCTCGTAAGTTGGAAAAGGACGCTGAAATCCAGAAGATGAATGCAGAAGCAAAGCCGGTCCAGGACAGCGCAAGCTCTCTCGATGCGGCAAACGATGCGTTCGGCATTTAATTCAAAGACATTTTCACAAAAAGGCGACTCATTTGGGTCGCCTTTTTGTTTGAGAGGACCCTATGAGTCGCGACATTCTTGCAGAAATCGTTGCCAAGCGCAAAGCCGATATCGAACGTCTGGGAATCTGCTTTGGATTCGAACGCCCTAAACGCACTCGCCCACTGCACCCCTTTATTGCAAAGCCGGGAACGATTCTCGAAGTCAAACGTTCTTCGCCCTCGAAAGGAAATATCGCGATGGGTCTCGATCCTGCGGAAACAGCCCGTAAATACGCGGAAGCCGGGACTAGCGCCATTTCCGTTCTCACGGAAAGCAATTATTTTAACGGATCTCTCGCCGACATTTTAAAAGTCGCCGAAGCAGCTCCAGACTGCGCCATTTTGCGCAAGGATTTTTTGCTTTACCCAGAAGAAATCGACGTCGCCTATGATTTTGGCGCCGACGCGGTCCTGTTAATCGCCCGCATTCTCGACGACTCCACCCTGTGCTCCATGGCAAATCGAGCTCGGGAACTTGGCATGACTCCGTTTGTCGAAGTCCGTACCGAAGATGACATCCGAAAATTAAAGCTCGTGCAGCAAAACGTCGAATGCGTCGCCGGGGTAAACGCCCGAGACCTGCGCAATTTTCACATCGATCCGCTGATTCCAGCCGCTTTCCGCAAGGAGCTTGGACCTCGGGCCGTCTTCGAAAGCGGCGTCAAAGAACCAAGCGACGCCGCATTCGCCCGCCGTTTAGGCTTTGAAGGAATCCTGATTGGAGAAGCCGCGGCAAAGTCTCCGGATTCCGCGAAGAATCTCGTCAGCGCCTTTCTCGGAGCAACTCCAGACGGCTACGGAAAATTCTGGAAAAGATATGCCGAAAAGCGTGAAGAGGTCCGTCAAAAATTCCCAGGAAAGCCTCTTGTCAAAATTTGCGGTATCACAAGAATCGAAGACGCCCTTCTCGCCGCGGAACTCGGAGCCGACATGCTCGGATTCATGTTCTATCATCCGAGCCCGCGCAAAACGAACGAAGCGGATACCCGAAACATCGTCAAGACTTTGAAAGAAAAATTCGGAAGCCATGCGCCTCTTTGCGTAGGCGTCGTTGCCGACCACGGTAGCACCGAAGAAAAAACGGCTATGGCTCTTGCAAGCGAAGGCATTTTGGATGCAATCCAGTTCCACGGGGTAGAAATCCCTGCGGAAGCCGAAAAGGCAAACTTCGGCTATTATAAGGCCGTTCGTCTGCAATCGCAAAAGGAAGTGGACGCCTTGATCGCAGCCTCCAAGCACAGCCTTCCGCGCACCCTCATCGACGCTTATGTGCAAAATGTCGTCGGCGGAACGGGAAACCGCATCGATGACGCTCTTGTCGACGCGGTCCGTTCTCAAGAACCTCTTTGGATGGCCGGCGGAATTTCTCCCGAAAACATTTCCGAGATCGTGGATCGTTTTGCGCCGGAACTCGTCGACCTTTCAACGTCACTCGAGGCGTCCTTCGGCCAAAAGAGCGAAGAAAAACTCCGAAAGTTTTTCAAAGCGGTTCGCTAAAAACATTTTGGATTCGTAAAATGCGAAACGGTCGCTCTTTTGAGCGACCGTTTTGAAGATGGAGGTGAGGAGAGTCGAACTCCTGTCCAAAACCACGTCCCCGTTCATTCCTACGTGCGTTCCCTTCGTATTTAAGATCTCGCCGGTCCCTACGCCCTAGAAGGTCGGCGCAGGTTCCAGCCAGCTCTGTAAAATTTCGGACAACGCCCCAGAGCATGATGCCGTCCTATCCCACATTGCGACTGGAGATCTCAACCCCGTGGGAGAGGATTCAGTTCCAGCGTTGCTATAAATTAAGCAGCGAGTGCGTAATCTTCGTTAGCACTTATTGTTTTCCGGCTTTTTTACGAGGCCAGCCAGACCCTCGGCACGCAACTCACGCTTCAGCAGCCCTGTCGAAACCAGAGCACCCCCGCAGAATTACTCTTCTAATTTATGAAATTTTCGGAAAGACTTCAAGTCCTCTCCCTTATTCCAACATGGAACTTCAGAAACATCCCCTTTTTACCTTGTAAAACGGACATTTTGGAGTCCCTCGGAAGATTTCACCATCAAGATGTAATTTCCCTTCGCAAAATCTCGAATTTCCACATTCACCGAACGAGAATCCACCTTTTGGCTTTTCAGAACTTTACCGCGAAGATCCGTTACATAAAGCATCTTGGAGCCTGTCGGGAGCTTCACCACTAAAGTTTCTCCGATTTTCACCGCCGAAAGCTTTTCGGCCACAAAGGTCCGATCCTTGACCAAAGTCTTGTCGTCTTCAATTTCATACCAAGCCGCATTTTCAATGCTTGCCGTCACTTCAGGAACCGCTTCCGTACGGTTCGCTCCGTAATTGTCCAAGGTCAGCATGCCGTCATCGACCATGCCATAAAACACGCCTTTCGAAATCGTCGACGTAAAATTATTTTCCAAATCACCACGAAGCTGAGCCGTTCCGTTCACCGTCTTATCGGCAACAGCCCACATCACGCCGTAGATTTCTGCACTCCCTCCAATAGTACTGTTGACGATAATCGACAAGGCGCCGACTTTCGCATTTTCGGATATTTTTCCACTGACAAGCCAAGCGTCATCTTCTAGGATCGCATTATCGGAAATCGTTCCTCCGGTAACCAAAGCACGTCCACGAAGGACCGCACTTCCGCTAATCGTTCCACCATTCACCACGGCAAAGTCTTCTATCCGCACATTGCCGCTGATATTTCCGCCGTTTACCACGGCATTCGGGCCCACATAAACCGTCGAAGCCACGCTTGCGCTATTGCTAACCCAGCCGCCTCCATTGGAATGTCTGGAATAATTCGCGGTACTGCTCGGAACCCAGGCGTTCTCCTGGAATCCTTCCGGTTTACCGTTTTCCACTTCAATCATATAAGGGTATCGATAAATGCTGTAATAGAATTGGTCCCAAAGGATCGTATGCATTTTCGAAGGAGCCGCGGTTACGGCAAGCCAAAGCGCCTTGTCAGAATTCTGCACCTCAATCGAAATATTTCCCGCCGTATCGAGCTTCATTTCGCTGTAACGCGGTGATCCGTCCGAGCCTTCGGCAACAAGTCCAAAAGCCCACTGGCTCGCCGCTTCGGGAATCGTATCCGGCGAATAATTGCACCAATGATAAACTTTGTCGTAGTAATCCGTATTATCGCCAAAGCAGGTATAGCCGCTGACCACTTTTTCATGCTGTACAATGCCACGGAATTTTACCGTCACCTTTCCTGCTGAATCCGGATAAATGCGCACCAAATTGTATCCCCAACGCTGCGGAGCCCAATAACTTGGGGAGATATAGCGATTATTTGCCGAATCCAAGCGATTCATCATGGTCACACGGGGATGTCTGCGATAAATGTCCCCCCAACCTGTCGCCCGGCGTGTTTCGAATTCATAATCGCCCCAAGTTTTTTGATAAAGAGCCTTCTTTGCCGGCGCATATTCAAGGGTCGCATTTTTCATGGCAAACTTTCCAAACTGTTTGTTTAGAGAATCGAGACTCCAGCCATACACCATCATCATGGCGGTGAACGGAGTCTGCAACATACGCGCTTCCGTTCCGTCGTCCCCTACCGATTCCATCCAGATCCGATTGAATTCCATGGCGCCAGCATAGCCACCCCCGAATTCTTCCTTCAAATGCTCCATAAATTGCCAGTTGCAGTAGCGGTCTCGGGTAGAGCCGTAATACAGGTACGGAAAATTGATCAGAGCCTCGGAACAGTAGTGCGCATCTGTCGGGTAAACCTGATGCGCCATCCAGTTTGCATGGGATTCCGCAATCCAGCCCGTGTGGGAATTATTCCCCATCCATCCTGCCACGCCCTGCATACCATGCGCATATTCATGCGCAAGCCCCCAGGTATCCGATAAGGCGCCGTTTCCAAGCCAAAGCCCAGGGGAGCATTCTCCATTCAGGCAGGCTTCCGAATTCGACCCACCATATAAAGCTCCCATTTTTGAATTTTCAAAAATATAAGCAACGCTCTTGTACTTCAGATTGGCAGAGCTTGGCTGCGGAAGCATCCATTTTAAGGAATCATGGTAAACGGAAAAAATATATTCAAGCGTTTTCAAGGCGGTCTCTGCATCGCTTAATGATACGCTTACATTGTTCGCAGACCCGTCGTCAAAAGTCGCCTTTTTGCAAATTTCAAAATGATCCGACGAAGCGATCAGCGTATGCCCTTTCGCTTCACAAACCGGACTCCAAGTTTGCGAAAACGCAGAACCGAATCCTAACACGACCGTCGCCGTAGAAATCAAGACCTTTTTCACAGCCCATCTCCTTTTTAGAATTAAAATATTCTGAGATGGAAAAAGAAAGCCTTTTTATGGGCAAAAAATGTGTTAAAGTCGTGTTAAAAAGAGAAAAAAAGTTCCAAAAAGCCCAAAGGATTCCCTCTGGACTTTTAGAATACGAATAAGCTTGATTATTTGAAGAAATTTGAAACCGCGTTCGCAGCCTTGGTCAAACCTTTTTCGGTGCCTTCCGCCGCCTTCGTGATTCCCTTTTCGGCTCCGGCAGCACCTTTTTTGACACCTTTTTCAGCACCGGCGGCACCTTTCTTGACACCTTTTTCAGTTCCGGCAGCACCCTTTTTAATGCCTTTTTCGGTTCCGGCGGCAGCCTTGTCAACGGTTTCGCTTGCCGTTGCCGCATAGCTCACACTTCCCATCGCGAGAAGGACCGAGATACCCAAAAGAATTTTGCGCAATTTCATTTTCGCCTCACAGGATTTTTAATTACACGCTTAGAATAACGCTCATTTCCTTCATAAACCCACGTTTTCAAAAAATCTCTGTTAAATATAAACTAAATTTAGAGCAGAACCCATTAAACAAATCGAAACAGATGATCCGGAACACACTTCTATTCCTTACAAGTTTGTTTATCTCGCTCGCCATCACCGCCTGCGAAAATTCCCAAAACGCCCTCCAGAACCGCGTTTTTTCCATCCAAGACCTAGGCCACAAAAAAGTAGGCGTCCAGATCGGCAACACCGCCGACATCTATGCATCGGACTTCGGAGGAGACACTGCCAAGATCGATGTGGAACGCTATACCAAACTCGCCGATGCGATCCAGGCTCTCCGTCAAGGAAAAATCGATGCCGTTATGAGCGACGACGAACCGGCAAAGGCTTTTGTCAAGCAAAACCCATCGCTTCGCATCCTCGACGAAGTCTTTGCCGAAGAATTCTTCGCCGGAGTCATCGCCAAGGAAAATAAAAGCCTTCTCGACAGCGTCAACCTCGCCATCCGAGAAATGAAGGCGAACGGAATTTACGATTCCCTATTCAACCGATACATCAACCGCACAAGCGAATTCCGTTACACGCCAAAAGTCCAGAACGGTCCGAAGCTCGTTCTCGCGACCAACGCGCAATTTCCTCCATACGAATATCACGAAGGCAACCAAATCATCGGTTTAGACATCGACATCTGCTATTATATCGCCGATTTCCTCGGGCGCACCCTTGAAATCCAGGATATTGAATTCGACGCGATCATCAACGCCGTTTCCTCAGGCAAGGCCGACATGGGTTTTGCCGGATTCTCCGTGACCGAAGAACGCAAAAAGTCCATCCATTTTACTGACAATTACACGCTTTCCAAAATCGTCGTCATCGTCCGCGGAGAAAAAAACGACGAGCTTGACGAAAGTTTCTCCGAACACTTTTACAAGAATTTCATCCAGGATGCCCGTTGGAAATTTATCGTCCAAGGCCTCGGAAACACGCTCCTCATTTCCTTCTTCGCAGCCCTTCTTGGCATTGTCATCGGCTTCCTCATCGCCATGTTCCGCGTGAACAACGAATACAACGGACGTTACAAAATTCCTAACGCCATCGGCAAAGTTTATCTCGCCGTCATCCGCGGAACCCCGATGATGGTCCAACTTTTGATCATTTACTATGTCGTATTTTCATCCGTCAACATCAACAAGATTCTTGTCGCCATCATCGCATTCGGCTTGAATTCCGGAGCCTACGTTTCCGAAATCATCCGCAGCGGCATCAAAGGTGTGGATCCTGGGCAAATCGAAGCGGGTCGCAGCCTCGGTCTCCGATTCCGCACGGTCCTCTTCTACGTCGTCTATCCGCAAGCCTTTAAAAATTCCATGCCCGCCCTGACAAACGAATTCGTTTCCCTCATCAAGGAAACTTCGATTGTCGGCTACATCGGTCTCACCGACCTGACCCGTGGCGGAGACATTATCCGCAGCATGACATACGAGGCCATGCTCCCGCTTCTTGCCGTCGCCGCAATTTATTTTGTACTCGTTGCGGGCCTTTCTACCGTCGTCTCTAAGCTTGAAAAGAGGATGAAGAAAAATGAACGCTAATAGTGAAATTTTGATTCAGGTCAAGAATCTCTGCAAAGCTTATGGCGAAAAGCAGATTCTCAAGAGCGTCTCCTTGGATGTTCACAAAGGCGATGTCATTGCAATCATCGGGCCTTCAGGTTGTGGAAAATCCACTTTTTTACGCCAGCTGAATCTTCTCGAAAAGCCGACAAGTGGCGACATTCTCCTTGACGGAGAAAGCATTCTTCAAAAAAAGATTTCTAAGCCGGACATCCGGAAGCGCGTAGGAATGGTCTTCCAACAGTTCAACCTGTTCAAGAACATGACCGCCCTCAAAAACATCCAGTTTGCCCCGGCAAAGCTCGGTCTCCTCTCCAAAGCCGAAGCCGAAACAAAAGCTCGCGAACTTTTAGCGCGCGTAGGACTTTCCGACAGGGCCGATCATTATCCGGCACAACTTTCCGGTGGACAGCAGCAGCGCATCGCAATCGCACGCGCTCTTGCCATGAATCCAGAAGTGCTCCTGTTCGACGAGCCCACAAGCGCGCTCGATCCGGAAATGGTCGGAGAAGTTCTCAAAATCATGAAGGAACTCGCCCAATCCGGCATGACCATGCTCGTCGTAACCCACGAAATGAATTTCGCCAAAGAAGTCGCCAATCGCGTACTCTTCTTCTCGGACGGAATCATCAAGGAAGACGGTTCTCCGGAAGAAATTTTCGACCACCCCAAGGATGCCCGCCTTCAGGAATTTCTTTCCGCGTTAAAAAAGTAAATTAACCCTTTCCCTGCTCCACCTGCTTGATGTCCTTCTGGGACGCCTTGGTCAGGGAGTAAGTATCGAATGCAGCTTCCGTCGGGAGCTGCATTTCTAATTGGCAGATCTTGTCCAGGCGCGCAGAACCGGACACCATCGAAAGATCGAAAACATGACCGCCACGCGTCTTGTCTTCCGAAACAAAATGGAAATGCCAGCCCGCCGCATTGATACCTTCCATATAATCCGGATAATACAGACACACCAGCGAGCCTTGGACATTTTCAAAAGCAAAGGCTTTTTGATTCATCCCGAGCAGCTCTTTCAGTTCCACGTGCTGGGTTCTTAGACCGTTTTCCGAACGGGCATTCACCTTTTCAAAGAAACCGTCGATTCGCACAATGTGCATGCTGTTCAGACCGAAGCCTTCCTCAATTTTCAAATTCAACAAGTCCTTCAAACGAGCCACATTCGGCACCGCACCCAGCTCGAACTGACAAGAGCCTTTCAACCATCCAACCGATGCAAAAGGCACTCCCGTCGAAACGTCCGTTTCCGTAACCGAACCATCATCCCCAGCCCGGTAGCAATGCCCGTCGACAACGATCATTTCCCCATCCAGGTTTTCAAAAGTACCAAGGCCCGTATCGCCATGCGCCAAGAGGTCCGCAACGGTAACGACCTTTCGGGTATAACCCAGCGCTAATGCATTCAACGTGGAAATCTGATACATGCGTTCTCCCCTAAAGTCTTTGTTTTTCATTAAAATAGAAAACCCGAAAGTTGTCACCAACTTTCGGGCATCTTCAAAAGGCGCGTTTAGCCGTGTTCACTCAAAGGCTTAGCCAAGCTTGTTCACGATCAAGGTCTTCGCTGCAAACGTGTCGCGGTCGATCCACTTCACGAGCAAGGAAACCTTATTGTCCGCGTCGAGAGCCTTCCAATAAGCGTCGAGAGTCTTTTCTGCGGAATCGAAAACCGGCATCCACTGCGGAACGCCTGCGAAAGACGGAATCGGGCTGCCGTTCGTCACATAAGTCGAAACAAAGTGGCCAAGGCCCGGGAGAGCCTTTTCATAGCTGAACGTTTCGCGGACACAGCCGGCATCTTCGGAATTGTCTTCGGACTTGAGAATCGAAAGCTGGTACACATACGGACTTGCCGTGCGGTACGTGATGCCGGAAATGCGCGGGGTAAAGTTCGGAGCGTCATCTTCGTATTCACGTGTTGCAAGAGCGCTTTCGAAAGAACCGCCCAAGCGGATGCCGTCAAAAATCGTATCCGTCTGATCGCCGTTCGTGATGATGTGGGCATTCGGCAAATGACGTGCCGGATAGTAAATGATGAGGTGCGGATCGGTGAGCTTGCTTTCGTCGAAAGCCTTCGTCTTCACAAAGCCCGAATCTTCAAGTTCGAACACGCGATTACGGCTGTTGACGCTTCGACCCATGATCCAGTAGACCTGAACAAAGGACTTGCCATCCGGAGACGTGCCAAGGACAATGCCGCGGCCCGGATACGGATTCTTGGAAAGATTTTGGAAATTTTCTTCTGCTTTTGACTGGTAGCTCATCGAGACCTCGTTGTTTTGGCTCAAATATAGAAAAGGCTTGCCCATTTCGTTTTATTTTCCAACATTTTGAAAACGTTTCATTTTGAAACAAGT
>OCVV011361315.1_pt1 | contig 21139 bp, 13 predicted proteins | sample 1539721 | NCBI WGS metagenome assembly OCVV01 (sample SAMN02144230, study PRJEB22623) | gut metagenome | biome: sheep rumen | host: Ovis aries | place: New Zealand
TTTATAGTTAATGATATTATGAATGAGTTAACTCCATTCGTAAAAGACTTAAGGGAAATCTCATGCAACGCTTAAAGAAAATTATTGCATATATTTTATTAGGTCTCTCATCTATTGGTTTAATTACAACAGGAATAACATTTGCTTGGTTTACACAAGCAGGAACTAAATTAGGGTTAGATAATGCTGCAGGCGATATTTTTGTAAAATATTTTCATTCTGGTACCGGAGAAGAAAATGACCCTTACACAATTACAGAACCTGTGCATTTTAATAACTTAACAGAATTATATTCAAGACACCCAGATTTCTATGAGCAAAATTATCATTTTAAATTATTAAATAATATTGATATGACAACTTACCCATCATACAGACCAATTGGATCTGAAGAAAAACCATTTGGTGGAAACTTTGATGGACAAAATTATACAGTTGAAAATCTATCAGTCTCTGGAAATGGTATTTCAGATATTGGTGTTTTTGGATATGTTACTGAAGATGCTAATATAGAAAACTTATACTTTGACAACCTAACAATTGATGTTACAGGCGCTGTTAATAATAAACACAACCATGAAGCTCATAATTCAAATGCATATGTTGGATACCTTGCAGGTCATATTGATGATGCAAGATGTTTTGAAAATACATATGTTAATAACTGTGAAATTATAGGTCATTCTGTATTAACTAAAAATGATTGGGGTTATTTTGGCAGATGTGATAACGCTGCAACACTTGATGAATTTATTAATAAAGCAAACGGCCAAGGCTCCGGTGAAGAATGGGGTGGTTCCATTAATATGAAGGGTCTCAACCTTAGGTTGAGAAATATGTTAAATGATTCATCTGTTCACTATTATGGAAGATCAAACAAATGGGTTAATTATACAGATGACTACAATTATTTAACCGCTGGATATAATTTAAACAATATGAAAACCTATTATGAAAAAGATCCAGAATCACAAAGAGTGTTCTATCGTATGATGGGTAAAGGACACTATTATTACAGCCCTTTTAGTGATGATTTGCCTGGAAGTTGTGTCCCGCTAATAACATCAAGCGTTGATGATTTTGAGCCTACTAACAAAAATACTGGCTACATTGTTGGAGGTTCAAAAACAAAAAATAGTAGTGGTTATTATACAACTAGTAGTTCACCAACAGTAACTTCAGCATCGTATCAGCTAGAGTTTATTTGTCATTCTGTTGCTGATGGAACGTATGATGACGCAACGATTGTATCAACATCAGAATCTACAGGTGTTACATCATACAATTCTTCAAATTTTGAGATTTTAACCAATAATAATGCTTCTTATGATTTGGATAATTTCGTTGCAATTAAAGATTCTTTTAATGCTACACACACAATTGCATCTACTTCTCCACTCTATGGTAGAACAAAAAATGATAATACAAGTCCAGAAAAATTAAAACTTGAAAAATACAATAATTCAAGAGATGCATTGCATCATATTCTAAGTGATGCTTCGTTTATTCATGGCATACATTTTAATGAGCCTGATGATCCGATTTCTATCTCTGATTATATTACTATGCCTAACGCTAAAATTAATGGTGTCGACTATGAAGATTATCAATTACCACAAAGCTGCATTGACTTTAATCTAAAAAAGAATGGAAAAATTAATTTCTTTGCTGGTTCTTATTATGCAAAGAATTCTACGGATGCATCCGCCGACTCGTTCTTCTCATTACATAAAATTGAAAGAAATGCTTCAACAAAATCTTTAACTGACATTAAACAAATTGCTTTTATTTATAGCAATAAAGCATATGTTCCTGGTAGTACAACGATCTCTAAATATATTTATAAATATTATGGTACAAATTACAATAATGGTGTTTATTCAGATACTGGTACAACTACTCCTTCGAGTAATTTAGGCGATTTGCTCTTTGATATGCGCTATATCACCGAAACCCCTCCGATAAGGAATGCTGTATATTATTTCGAAATACCTGTAAATAGCGGAGAATACGCAATGGGTGTTGTTGATGGAAAATCCGGTGGAGGATATTTGATGTATCTTGATATTGGCGCTTCTGGAGCTGATAATGATGAAGAGTTAGTTGATGACTTTAAATCAGTCGAATATAGAACAACTCCAAATACCGCTGACCGTAGTATATTATTAATCACTTATATACAGTATGCAGATCAAGAAGTTAACTTAAAAGTTGTTTATATTGAGCAAAATAAGAGATATAGTATTACAGTAAGTGGATCAGCTGGTACTGAAATTATTATTACACAATTAAGTACAGAGTATATAATTTACTGTAATGGAGTGGCATTGCCACAAATTATTGGATCGCATGATCCGATAATAACATAAAAAAGAAATCTTAACGATTTCTTTTTTTATTTTGTAACCCGGCAAAACACGCATATTTTTTGAACAATAAATTATAAGGTAGGTTTATTAGATTTGTTGATTGAGAGGAGGTAAATGATATGAAAATTATTAAAAATTATCCAGTCAGTTATCTCTTTGATCGTTGTGCGAAACAAATTAAAGACTACAATTCGCCAAAGCCTGAAGATGCGGGTTGCATTATGTACGAAATCATCGGTAAGGATGTAAATTACAAATTTGAAGAAGAGGGGGATACCCTTTTCATCTACTTTCAAGGTAGTCGAAACAAGTCTGGATGGGACTGGTTCAGAAACTTCTTTCATTTTCCTTGGCACAAGCCGAACTATCCGGGAAAGAGCTCTTATTTCTGTCATTCCGGGTATTTAATGGCATGGTGCGAAGTCCAAAATATTATCATTGAAAAAATCACTGAAGCCGATGAAAGAGGTTATTATAAATATAATCATATTGTTATTGTCGGATATTCCTTTGGTGGAGCGATGGCAGTACTTTGCCGTGAATGTTGCTGGTATTATCGTAATGATTTAAATGATAACAACATTGTCGGTTATGCGTTCGAAGCACCAAGAGTAATATTTGGATATTTCTGTTTATCTAAGAAAAAGCTTAAAGAGAGATGGAAAAATTTCTTTGTATATAAAAATAGAAATGACATCGTTCCAGGACTCCCATTCTGGTTCTTAGGATTCAGGCATCCGGTACCAGTATTTCATATTGGACATGAAACGCATGGACCATTTAAGGACCATCTTGCAGACAATGTTTTAACAGCGTTAAAATTACACGAAGATGATCCATTTAATTTTTAATTAAATTAAAATAAATGAGAAATACAACTCATTTATTTTTTATATATTATTATTGTGATGATAAATCCATAGGAGGTTTAATTTATATGGAAATTGATAGATTAGTTAAAAAAGAAGAAAACACTGAAAAGAATATTCCAGATCCAGATAAATTCTTTACTGTTAAAGAAAAGAGTAAATTCTTTGCTGGATATGGTTTTGAGACATTCATGGTTTCACAACGTTTTGTTAATAAAATGGCAGCTTTGGAAGATGCAGAACACGAATGGGAATTCGACATTCCGACATTACAAAGTGCAATCAAATATGGCATTCTAACAGCTGATGGGCAACACCTTGAAGGCATCAAACTCATGTTTGATGAAAATTATGGCTGGTGTTTACTTGAAGGCCAAGACAATTTGTTCTACTTAAAAGATTATGGAACAACTTGGAGATTGCATACTGAAGTAAAGAATAACTTCTAATTATGAAAGTTATATTCTTGGACATCGATGGTGTTTTAAATGCCGACGATGATTTTGGCGGAAGATCGAAACCGAATCCACGAATTCATGGAATTCTAGGCGTATCACGTTCCAAAGTAAAACGTTTGAAACGAATCCTTGATGAGACTGGAGCTAAAATAGTTTTAGTTTCATCATGGAAATACGATTATCACAACTATATAACCGGACATGAAAATGTCTGGGGAAAATATCTAAGAAACAAATTACGCAAAGATAAAATTGACATTATGGATGACACATACAGATACGATCGTAGTGCTGGGCAGAATCGTGGCCTTGAAATAAAAACATGGCTAGAGGAAACTACAGAACAGATTGAATCTTGGATTGTTTTAGATGATGAAATATTTTGCGATTACACGACTTATGATATTCCAAAGCATTTGGTTAAAACAAAAGATGCAACGGGGTTAACAGAAGAATTGGCCGATAAGGCAATAGAATTATTGAATAAGGAGATATTATGAAAAGATTAACAGATAAGAAAACGGCAGAGGAGTTACGCGCAAAGAAGAAATTAACTCCAAATCAAGAAATCTATTTAGCATTATATGAAAAAGAGAATGCAGAAGAAAAAATGACAGCTGAAACAGCTCTTTTTAATAAAGTCATGGATGCACCAAATGGTTTCTATGTGAAATTTAAATATGATAAATGTTCATATATCTATCATGTTCGTTTTGATCATATAACTCAAAGCAGAGTGATTTGGTATGATACTAATTACTACTACGTTGATAATGAATTCTTACCAAAATTATGTACTGGCCAAAATGGCGTTTATCCACATGATTATGGTAAAACATGGGCATTTACTAAAGAAGAATTGGAAGATTCTAAAACTAAAAAGGCAATGGCAGAAGCCTACGCTAAACAAGAAGCTAAACGTAATGATCCAATTGAGCAATTTAAAGAAAGTATTGCACATCTTAGCTCGCCTGACGCTCGTAAGATGATTGCTGAATTAAAAGCAGATCTTAAACGCGTTAAAAAGGCTATTAAACATAATAATCTTAAGTATCTCGGCGCAGTGTCCGGTAAGTTCGGTGATGCTGTAAAAGAGATCTCAGATTTAAGAAAACAAGAAGAATTATTAACTAAAAAACTTGAGCTTCTTAAAAAGTTCTATTAATTTAAAAAAATACGTAGAACAATTAATTGCATATAAACTGCTAGTACAGTATTATAGAAACGCCGGTGAAACACACTTTTACTAGGACTCGGATGCGCTTGAATACTAGATCATACAGCGTATACAGAGGAAGTCGGGGATAGGTGTTGGTAGTGAAAACCATAAATCCATTAAATCCTATCTGGCCCGCTCGAGTATCCATTGTCGGAGAACCGAAGGCAAACTCCGTAGACACATCGTCGTAGTTAGATTCCTTGTTTGAAGAGAGTTGTTGACTCCTAGAGGAAGAGTTATAGAAACTTTAAAGAGTTCCGAACGATCTGCAAAATACGTTCCTTCAACAAACCAATAACACCTGTACCCCTGAAACCAGAAATGGTGTAAACTCGTAGGAGATGGAGAAATCCAGTAGGCTAAGCAGGTGGAGTGCGTGCGATATAAAGGGGTATGCGAATATGCACGTTATTTTACGCGATTGTTTGGGGCCGGAGTTCCCGCTTTCGCAGGTTGACCAGCCTAATTGGCCGTCAGTGTAGGACCGACGCCTGACTTAATTGAGAAGAGGTCCATTATTTTAAGAGGCCGCGTAATGCCGCCGACCCACTTGCGCAAGCATGGTGGGATTCCTTCAGCATAAATCCAAGCCTTTTCGTGGCGCTGAAGATTTAACACTAATTGGATTTAAACCTCCTTTCTAGGGATTATGGCTGGTAAGGGGAGAGGGCTCTTTTTTAGTCAGAGATAAGACGTTAAAACTCCAGGATATCAATAGTTGGTATTCTAACACTTTGAAGTGAACTCGGGCTTAGCTGGGATAGCGGAGTGTCGCCTCGTTTGGAGAGGCATGGGGCTTGGGAGTAATGACCACGTCTAAGCAGAAGACTCCTAAATGTCTGTATGGTAGACTGAATGCCATACTACCTTACCAATTTAATTGGTTAAAACCTAAGATAATACAGGACTTAGCGCTGCGTCTCATCCGTTATTGTGAGGTAGGCAGATGAGTATAACGAAAGTTATAGCCCACAACCTCATGTTAATTACATCTCTATAGCACAAACACTCATTTAAGTTCCCAACAACTTATGAGAGAGCATCCGAGAAGATATTTCATAGCTTACAATAAAAGGAAGCCAAAGGAAGTAAGCCGTAAAAGATGTGATTATAAACCGGGTATACATCGAGAGTATACATGCCTAATTGCGATTAGGCTTGTCCTATGACGCTAGATAATGAGGTTAACGCTAGCTGAGGATTCCTCGAGTTTGTTGGTTTCTCTGCCTCAAAATAATCATCTGGAGATGCCCCTCCATAAGCGCGGCAGTTGTAAAAACGTTCCACCGCCAAGGTACTGAACGTTGTTTGATTAGTTGCCTTACCAAAAATCGGGAACGTATTAAGGTTTGAAATAAGCGTCTATCGAGCTAATCGAGTAAGTGGACCGCCTAACGCCTTTAGAGAAATCAAAAAGGCCTAAGATTAGGACAAAGCCAGGCAACGGATGGGAGATATTCCCGCCGAGGAAGAGTTTGAAGACTTCCTCACAATGTAACGGCGTAATTATCCGTTACTACATAGTGAGTTCAAATAAACAAAGCTCACGTATAGGGTTCGGTCTATTCACCTGAAGAATACCAATTAGACACACGTATATTAATTTATATGTCTGCATGTCTGCCGAGTATGGTTTACATTCTACTTTCCGTGAGGATTGTATCGGATCTATCCATTCATTACCGGAAACAGTTAATGACACCGCTGAGGATGATGAAAAATGTGGCGCAGCATCAAGCCTATTGATGTTTATAGGCGAACTTTGAAGTGTATGCTTGCTAGAGAGTATACATGGAGTTTCAAGTATGATCACGGATGAGGTCTAGCACTCGCCATGATCAAAATCAATTATAGAAATCAGATGTTTATACATCTGATTTTTATATTTGGTGGGAGGTATGAAAGTGAAATTTTATATTACTTATTTTTATAATGTACGATTCTTAAAGCCATATCAAATTCCATTTTCTACTGCAATATGGGATCCAAAGTGGTATCATCAGAATAAAGGTCAAGATTACGTTTATAAAGACGAGAATGGCGTTTATAATGGATTACGAATCGAAACATTGCATCCAGCATTGGATAATGATTATTGCGTTGATTGTGATCATAGTGATAAGGGAGATTGCATCTTTATTGAAAAATATAGAAAGCAATTGAATGATACAAACTTTGATCTCACAATGAATTTCTTAAATCAAACAATGCAACATATTAAAAACACAGAAGGGTTTGAAGAAGAACCAGAATGTGTGATACTGGTACATGAAAAACCAGATAATCCATGTAGTGAACGTTGGTCATTAATTGACTGGTTCAAAGAACATGGTATTGACTTAGTCGAATTTAAGAAGGAGGACTAACACGACTATGGGAAATTTAGCAAAACATTTAAAGGTTGTTAGAACACATCGAAAATACGTTCGTAGAATGTGCTTTAAGATGGGAATCCCATGGCAGGGGTTAGTTCACGATCTTTCAAAATATTCATTAAAAGAGTTAAGTATTGCAAAGTTTTATGATGGACATCGAAGTCCACATGAAGTTGCTCGACAACAATTAGGCTATTCTCCAGCATGGATGTTTCATAAGAATAGAAATAAACATCATTGGGAATATTGGCTTGATAATCAAGATGGAATCGATTTTATACCTGTAAAAATTCCATACAAGTACGTTATTGAGATGTTCTGCGATATGACAGGAGCAAGCAAAGCGTATAATCCAAAGAATTGGCAACCAAAAATGGTCTGGGATTACTGGGAGAATCGATGCAAAGGCAAGCGAATCATGCATACCGAATCCGAATATTTACTAGAAAAACTCATCTGGAACTTATACCAAAATGGAGAAAAAGGCTTCATTAAAAAGTATAAACAGATGAAACCTTATCTCAAAAGAGAATATAACAATGGTACGTTAAGTACAGAAATGAGTGAATTATAATATGCGTAGGTTAAAGAAAAAAGAACAGCCAATAGTAAAAGAAAAATTTATTACCATTTGTAGGTCATTAAGTACTTATAATAATGATGATGGTTATAGGTTAGAATATAATACCCTTGAAGAAGCTTACAGAAAGTTCCTTCATACAATCTGGTATTATGTTTCTACTAATAGCAAAAATGACATTGTTTGTACAGTTTACCAAAACAATCGTATTGTTTACAATTTCTCAAAAGTTGATGGAAAATGTGAGTTAGTTGATTGCTTGGATCGAAGTAAAACTAACTCAAATGTCGATGTCGACTATTTAAGTAAGTTGATTTTAACTGCAATTATGCAATACGAAGCAATGGAACATGAAACTAAAGAGAACTAAACGTTCTCTTTTTTTGGATCATAGAAAATAAAATACCTTTTCCAACAATTAATTATTAGAATCCGAAAGGAGATGTATATGAAGAAATTAATCCTTATGAGCGGTCTTCCAAGTTCAGGAAGAACATCTTACATAGATACATTCAAAGACGACAGAACATTTGTCGTTGAAACAAAAGAATTACGTAAAGAATTAACCGGAAGCTATGAATCAACATATTCAGAACCAATTATTATTGATTCTGCATGTGACAAGTGTATTGAAGCATTAAATTCTGGTAATTATGACACGGTTGTTATAGATTCATCAACATTAAAGAATCAACGTAGAATTCAAATCTACAGAAGAATGGCCAAATATATTGACATTGCTAATTTAGTTATTGTTGATTGTGATCCAGCAATTTGTATTAAACGTGATAAACAAAAAGTAAATTATTTACAACGTGGTAGTGTCCACATTTTAGAATCATTCCGTAAATTTGAAGAACCAAACGATGCCGTCGGCATTATTTATGACCAAATTATCAGAATTGATGGCACAAACATTATTGAAAAAGAAGAGAATTAAAAATTCTCTTTTTTGTATATTTGCGTAATATGGTTATATATTATAATTGTGTATAAGAGAGGTGTTATAATGATTTACGCAATTATTTCATTTGCAATAATCGTTGTTGCGGTTGCTATAATCGCTCCAATTATTGCGGTAAAACGTTATAAACATAAATTAGCAGTTAAGGCCCAAAAAGAGCAAGAACTCAGAGACGCTCAAAGGGTTACTGACGAACCAGACATTTCTGCACTTACAGTTGTAACATTAGATGCAAACGATCCAATTTTACAAAACTTTCCATATATCAACTCACTAGTTAATCTCAAGTATATTGAAGTTACTGATGTGAGAATATTTTTAGGAAAAGGTGGTCTTCCAATATATGCAACAGTATCAATTAGTGATACCGCGTATTTATCGGAACACAGATGTAGAGGTTTTACAGATGTACTGTTTCACGACAATGGTGAAACAACACATTTAACTACCGAAAATATGTTCAAACGTTAAAGAAACACTAATGTGTTTCTTTTTTTATATCAAAATACCTACCTGAACAATTAATTATATTGTTTAAATAGTGGAGGTGTCCATATGGCAAATACATCCCAAACATATAGTACCGAAACGAGTATTCAAAACGATTTCAAAATTTTTTTAGGAAAGAAATCTGAAATTGTTGAAATTCTCGCAAACGGCCGAGTTGTTGATAAAAAATGGTATCTGGCATGGGATACCGGCGAAATTTTTATTGGTAACAAATTACATAAGTTAATGAAATTTGGTGGTTCCAATGAAGATCTCTCAGCAGATGATGTAAAATCGCTCATTGAAACGGAAACCCATGGAAGTTTCAATGAAATTAGAAAACAAGTAGCTAAAGTATTGCAAGATTATTATGCTTTATCTACCGAACAAAGAAAATTAGCATTTGAATTTAGTTCTACTCTTGCTGGTTTAACGACAAATATTCGTGAAACAATTCAAGATAAGATTTCTGAAGTTTTATCAGACTATTCAAATATTACATATTCTAAGTCAGATATTGACTCAAAGATTAATAATGCTGTTATTAACATTAAAAACCTCTTAACTTCCAACTACGTCGAAAAGTCATATTTGGAAGATAACAAATATACAACAGAAGATTATGTTAATAGCAAATTTAATACATCATTGATTTATGCTACCGGTAATGAAGTTAAAACAAAACTCACAAACAGAGTAACCGGTATGTTCTTTACCACAAGTAGATCAGATGATGGCACATTTGAAAAAGCACATATTTATTATCTCATTAATGGTCAATCAGAAGACATGACTCCGGCCGGAAGCGGTGGAGGCGGTGGCGGTGGTACATATATTGCACCAACACTTGAACTCACATTTAACGATTCCGGTACTCAAGTTACAAGTAAACTGATTGAACTTGGTAGTTCATTTAATGGAACACGTACGTTTGCATGGACTTGCTCAGCTCCAGCACAAATTTCCGGTACAATGGAATTCTGGGGTCCAAAATACAACACTCTAAGCAATGAGTATAGAGTACTGAAAACAAATATCAACCCATTATCACCAAATAAGACAATCGCTTTAACAAATGAATTAGATGGCGGTTTAATGAATCCTGCTGCTGGCGAGTACGCTTATACCATTAAGGGTACAGATAAGCAGGGTAATATTGTTAAAGGACAATTCATTTTGAAAGTTATTGGTCCAATTTATTTTGGTGAATTTAACGCAATTTGTCCAAATGCGATTATGATTCAATCATATCCGCATGTATTAAAAGAAGATGCCCCGGGTGAATATTCAATTAGAATTAATACTCCTGGTAAATATGCATGGTTCTGCATTCCATCAACAATGTCACTTAGTGGCTTTGCATTGAGTGGATTTAAGGCACCATTTGAAGAACCAATCGAACAAGTATTAACATTTGGTAATGTTAGTGCTACTTATAAATGTTATAGATCAACAGAATCATTACAAGCGGGATACGTTACGATTACTGTTGTCTAGGAAAGGATGGTATTTTTATGGCTAGTAATAATATCGATGTTATGGGCGTATTGAATTCAATTACGTCAGATCAAACTTTAGCTAAAGCCGAACAAATTGATATCACATCTTTTGACGGACTACATAGAAAAATACCTAACGAATTATTTAATTATGTTAGAAGTATGACGTCAACACAATTAGTTGATTTCATGACTCTAGCACTAAATGATCGTGCAAGTTATACAGAAGATAGATTATTCTTATGTACAACATCAGCACACTCTCAATATACCGATGGTCACTTCTACTGGTATAATGGTTCTGATGGTTCCATTAAAGATATCACTCCAGCAATGGGTGGTGAAGGTGGCGGCGGAAGTGGTTCTGGTGTTTATTTGAATGTTTCTTTCAAAACTGAAGAAATTGATGCAAATAAAGAATTCACAGTTCCATTTACATGGTCATCAAGAAATACAGGTAGAGGTAAAGTTTTGTGTACAGTCGATGGTTCTATCTCTTTAGGTAAGACAATCATCATGACTCCAGGTACATCTTCTTGGACAATTTCTGGTTTATCTAGAGGTACGCACATCTTAAGAATTATTGCATTAGACTCTAGTGGTTTACAATCATCACCTTGGGAATTCACAATTAAAGTTGGTTCTTTAACAATTGAATCTGACTTTAACCAAAACGTTATTTTTGAAGTCGGTAGTACAATTAACTTATCATATAAGTACTATACTAACGAACCAACAAAACAAGCAAAATTGCTTTATACAATTAACGGTGAAGAGTTTGAAGCAAGTACTGGTAACCCAGAAGTAAAACAATATTTCCCAATAACAGGCTTAGCCGCTGGGGAATATACAATTACATTACAAATTCATCAATTTAACTTAGACTCAAATGATCAAGAAATTGATGTAAGAGATTCTAATATTAAAACATTCGTTATTACCGTTGCTGCCCCAGGTGTACTATACCTTTCAACAATTGGTGATACAATTTATACAGTTAAACAACGTGACCGTGTCACATTGAATGCTAAAGTCACTTATATTGGTGGTTCATCATTCTCTGCACGTTTAGCGGTTTATAAATTAAATAACCTTAATGTTTATGAATTAGATACATCTACCGTTTACGGCACAGATGCTACATGGGGCCTTGGAACAAACTCATATATTTTATCATTTGCGCACCAAGGTCAATACAAATGTATAATTACAGTTGGATACAATTCTCCATCATCTGGTTTACAAGAAAAGAGCGTAGAATACTACGTTACAGTTCAAAAATCAGAATTAGCGACAATTGATCCAGTTGTTGATACTTCATTATTATTACACTTATCTGCTCAAGGTAAGAGTAATAACGATGTTGATAGAGCAACATGGCAAGATACTTCAATTTCTGAAATTGTTAGTGCTATGCCTTCTGCTGCAAACACATTGAACCGTACACCAGTTAACGTTACATTAAATAACTTCAACTGGGGTACAAATGGATGGTTTGAAAATGAAAAGGGCGAAACATACTTAAATGTTAGCTCTGGTGCGTATGTTACCATTGATTTACAACCATTTAAATATGAAGTAGGTACAATGAACAATACAGTTGGCCAACGTATTGGTGGCTTAACTGTAGATGTTGAATTTGAAACAGAAGATATTCTTTACAATACAGCTAAAGTTATTTCATGTTTCGATGGTCAACGTGGATTCTGGATTGATACAGAGTATGCCACATTGGCTAACAGTACTTCAAAACAAAAAATTGAAGTTACTGAAAGAGAAGAAGTTGATAAGAATGAAGTTATCGGTTATGAAAATAAAGTTGATGCAAACGATAATCCATTATACATTGATGCGGTTACCGGTGAAGAAACTACAGAATCCGAAACAATAGTTGATGGTGTGCCAGTACATAATGCTAGAGCTCAAAAAGAAATCTATGCAACATATACACGTTACACACAAACTGGTCCATTCCAAACAAACTTCATGCAAAATACAAAGACACGTATTACATTTGTTATTCAACGTGGTGAATTATCATCAGGTAACGTAGATTACGGTGATTATCAATTCCCATGTATGTGTATTTATGTTAATGGTGTTTTAACCGCGGTTGAAAAGATCTATGACCAAGACTATTTCTCTCAAGCCAGCCCAAAGAAAATCTACTTAGGCTGTGACTATGATGGAACAAACAAAGGTAAAGCATACATTTATAATTTACGTGTTTATGATAGAGCATTATCTATGACTGAAGTTTTAACAAACTATGTTGCAGATATTAATGATGCTCAAGAACAAAATGATATGATTGAACGTAATGCATTGATTCCAGGAACAGAATCAGCGTCATTACCAGTCATGGACTTCTATGTAACTGAAGACGACTGGGCAAATATGTCTAAAGATACAAAGATCTTTGGTCGTTTCTCATACATGGATAACAATAACTTGGTGAAATCAATCCCACCAATTAATATGCGTTGTCAATGGCAAGGTACTTCTACATTGGCGTACGCTGTTAAAAACTTAAAAATTAGATTATATAACACATTAAAGAAATCTGGCGACGAACTTAAGGGCGATGATAAATACAAATACGACTTAGGTAACGGTATTCCAGAATATATTTTCACATTAAAAGCTGACTACATGGACTCAATGCATGGTAGAAATACTGCTATTGCTAACTTTGTTTCTGATATTCGTAAGGAAGCTATTTGTCCTCCACAAGAATACAGATCAGCATGTAGAACTAGTATTTACGGTTTCCCAATTCAATTATATGTTACAAAGTATAGAAAGAAATCATTTGATGAAACAAGTGGTGATATTATTTTCGATGATAATGATATCATTTCTCGTGAATTATATGGTGTCTATAACTTTAACTTAGATAAAAACTCAACCGACTCTCTTGGTATGGATACTAAGAAAGGTTTCTTAAAAGAAATCAGTAAATCACCAGAAATTGGTGAACAAATGGCGGCTGAATTTGAAGAAAATTATCCAAATTGGGACTGTATGTCATTTGAAGGTTCGGCCAACTCCGATATCGGTGCTGGTGCGTTTAACTCAACCGATGATGTTAAAGTTTATTCAGAATTTGAATTAAGATTCGAAGACGAAGGTGACATTCTCGATGAAGGTGATAAAACATCAGCTGGTGCATTCTCTGTCGACGGCCCAAATGATACAATTAGTATTGTTGAGCCATCTTCAATTATAAATGGCATGAGATTGTATATCGATGATATTAATAGTGACCTTAATGGTGAATATACTATTGAAGCACCAAATAAATTAGTCGGTAAACGTCATATTATTTATAAAACAACAAATGATATTTTAACAACATTAACTGGTAATTATACAGTTGACTATAATTTTGAATACAAAGGACAAGCCGTCCCAGTATATATCAATGTCAGAACCAACACATATGGTGAAATGGTTGTTACAACAACAGAATCTGCCGGATCACGTATCGCTAGAAGATATTCTCACTTAAAGAAATTCATTAAGTGGGTTCTTGAAGCAGATGATGAAGAATTTAGAAATAATTTACATAAGCATTGTGATATTCAAAGTACATTAGACTATTATGTAACTACAATTACATTACTATTGGCCGATAACTTTGGTAAGAACCTTATGTGGGACACATGGGGCCCAATTTCTACGGAAAAAGCAGCAGCCGCTCCTGGCAAATATACATATACACCTGAAGAAGTGCGTGAATATGATGATTATATCTGGTATCCTCACTTCTACGACTTAGATACTTGCTTAGGCCTCGATAACTCTGGTAACATGCGTTTCGACGTCTCTGATGGTATTGAAATCGACAAAACAACAGGTAGAGATGACTTAGCTCAAGGTGTTTTCAATACATCTAAATCAAAATTCTGGGTTAAGTTCAGAAATAATTTCGCAGATGAAATTACTGCACGTTATAAAGCATTAAGAGAATATGACGATGCTGCTGATTCAGCGGCTTCTCGTCGTGCAACTCTTACAGAAAAATCATTGAATGAATACTTCTATGATAATCAAATTGCTAAGATTTCAGAAGCAGCATACAATGCCGACTTTAAGCAAAAATATTTGATGCATAGTGACTACTTATTCATGATGCACGGTCGTCAATATGAACACTTCCAAAGATTCATTTCTCAAAGATTATACTTCTTAGATACATTCTTTGGTTATGGTAACGAAGTTGAATCACAAGCAACCGTCCGTGTTGAGTACGGAGACTTTGCTGAAAGACCAGTAATTTTCAATATTTCAACATATAAACCAGCATACGTTACAGTTATTTTCACTGCCGCTAACGCGACAATCAGACAAAAAGTTCCACGAAATACAACCGTAGAATTTAAAGGCTGGGTTAACACCGCAACTGACCAAGAAGTTCGTATTTTGAACGCACCAAATATTAAATCATTCGGTGACGTATCAAGTTATTCTCCAAAAACAGTTGACGTTTCAGCTATGACTAAATTAACTGAACTTAGTGTTGGTACTACTGAAAACTATAATCCAAACTTAATGGATCTATCATTAGGTTCAAATACATACTTAACAAGAATTGTTGCAGAAAACTGTACAGCTCTAAATAAGACATTAGACGTCTCTGGTTGTTCCAACTTAAAATACATTTCTACAGTTGGTTCAGCTACACCATCAGTTAAATTCAATTATAACGGTGGTAACTTAGAAGAAGCACACTTCTCATATGCAACAACTTCTATTTCATTACATAATTTTAATTCTTTACGTTTAATTACAGTTGAAGAATTAGACAATAGACCATTTATGGAAAGATTGACAACTATGGATATCTCCGGTTGTCCACTATTAACGGGCTATATTGATTCTGAAACCGGAGAAATGGTAGACGGTTATCTTTCTGGTAACATCCTCGATAGATGGGAACCAGTAGATCAAAACACAACTATCACTATTGATGGTTTATACGGTAAGATGAGTAATTATACATTCCTTGATGCATGTTCAGTGCTTCACGGAAAATTGTTAGAAGAATCAGAATATGATGAAACAATCAGAAAAATTAATATTTCTGGCCAAATCGACTATGTCGGTACATCTATTCCAACAAGATATTCTACATATAATACTTATTTCCCAAATTTAACTGTTACATATAATAACGTTACAAACTTCTCAGAAATGTTTAAAGATTATAAGAACATTAATGCTATTACAACACATGACTACGTAATCGTTGATCCAGTTACACTTGCTGTCAGATATGAAACAAGAAACTACTGGGTTGATCCAAAATATGAACAACATCCAAATTATATGAATGAACCTGAAAACTATGATAAGATCGACAACGTCTATTACAGAAAACTAAACTGCTATGACGAACAAGATCAAATCAATGTCGCGGATGAAATTAAAGAAAGACTTAGACCTTTCAGATCAGCATCTGACTTCTCAGAAATGTTTGCAAATGACGCAATTATTGAAAGAATTCACGATGATACATTTGATGTATTTATCGATAAGAGTGCTGAAGCATTATTGGAAAATCCACGCGGAAAGCCAAGATTTTCTGATAATATTAAAACTTTGTCAATGTTTGAAGGTTGTGAAAACTTACAATATGTTGAACTTCCAAGAGTTAAAAATCTTGATTCATACATGTTTAAGGGTTGTCCAAATACAGTAGTATTTGTACCGCAAGAAGCAACAAATATTAGTGACTACGCCTTCCAAAATATTTCATCAGCCGGTGGCCAACACCACTTAGTATTATTTGAAGGCGGAAGACCATTACAACCAATTGACAATATTCGTGATGCTAGATTCAATATCACACGTCACGCCAATGGTCGTGCTTTAAAGACAGAAAATATTTCTTGTCCATATGTTTATAAGGGTACACCAGAAAGTACTGACGGTACTATCATTTCATATAACCCAGAAACATATCATAACCGTTCTGAAATGTGGCTTAAAGTCTCATACTTCCTTAACGATAGTGGTATGAAGTTGATTTATAGCGTAGATAATATTGATCAACAAACATATATGGCTACATCTGATCCAATCAGAATGCCAACTTGGAATATTGACCTTGAATATCATCCAGAGTATGCAGATACCGAAAATGATGTTTGGGTACACGTTAAAGATATTTATTCTAATCCATTAAATATCGATGAAATGTTATACGGTTCAATGAAGAACTTCGATACATCTGTATTGAAAGAAATAACAATTCCTACATTTAACGTTGCAAATACTTGCCCAAGTGCTCCTGGTTATGCTCCAGAAGAAGTCTCATTTGCTAGATTATTTAATACATTTATTGGTAGTGCTAGTGAAATTAGTGATACTACAATTGTAACCGTCAACTTATTGATGGATACTCACCCATTCATTTTCCAATATATGTTCTACAATGCGGGCGTTTCAGCAATTCACTGTCAAGACGCTCTCGTTTCTATCGGTAATAACGCATTTGATGGTTCTAGATTGAATATCTTCGACCTAGAAAACAGATCCGTTGCACCAATGTTAATCTCAATTGGTGAACGTGCATTTGCTAATACCAGATTAAATGATGTATTTATTCCAGATAGCGTTAGAAGTATTGGGCAATATGCGTTCAGTGGTATTAAATATATTAGTACATTACACTACTCAGAAAATATGTTAACAATTCCAATTGGTTGTTTCCAAGAATGTAATGATGAAACATCATGGGTTACATATTCAATTACCGGCTTCTCACCAGATATCGTAGATATTGGTGAATATGCGTTCTATAAGTCAAGTGGCTTAATGCTAGTTGCAACTGACGGAACTGAATATGGTTGTTATTGGAACGGCCATTCAAGTGGAAATGACACATTACATAACGATTATCAAAACAACTACTATCTATTCGATTATTTCAGAGCATTAAAGAGTGTCGGAAAATTCGCGTTTGATAGTATTCGTAACATTAAAACAATTAAACTCAATCCAACAATCGAGTTTATCGGATCAGAATCATTTGCTCCACCTCTTACAGAATGTACAGATAACCTCGTTCCTACACGTTTAATGTGGGATATGGGTGAAGGTAAGACATACCGTAATACAGTTATTCAAACTGGTGCGTTCTTAGGTAGAGAATTTGACTGGCAATCAAATATTGGTGGATATACTGGTATTATTAAGAAATGTGTATTTATTCCAGGTACTGTTAAGAGTATTGGATCTAGAGCATTTGCGCCTCATGGTGGTTCTAGAACATCTTCAACAGCTGAATTATACTACACTATTTCAAATGCGGTTTCCTTCAATGCCGTCACACCTGGATGGGATAGTGCGTATGCACAATACCGTTCACGTGAAGAAATCTTTAACTTCAAGAGTGCTTACATTGGAAACAGAGATAAGATCAACATGTACACACGTTATTATACAATTACTGTTAATAATGATTCGGATGCAATTCCACAAGTGTATTATGGTGATTATGACCCAACTGTTCCATATTTGGAAACATTCCCAGGCGTTGCAGAAAATGATATTTTCATTAGAACAACAAATGGTTTAGGTGCGTGGACAGTCTATCGTTTAACAACAACAGCCGCAAATCACAATTTGCACTGGGAATTAAGCGAAGATACAATTCCATATACCGACTCAATAGAACAAGATGGTTCAAATTTAGTTGTCAATAGTATTAGAAATAATGGTATTGAATTAGTTGGAGAAGAGGAAGAACAACGACGCGTTATCAATTATCAATGTAATTATCAATTATCTGCATCAGTACCAAATGCACTTTACTTCTTATTAGGCGATGCTGCCGGTGGAGTAAGCGGTGCTGCAGGTACAGCGATTTATGTATCATTCTTAGAAGGTATTGCTTCTGCATCCATTCCTAAGATTGTCACATATAACGGTGATAATTATGTTGTCACACGTCTCGCTAATGAAGCACTTATTGACAATGGTGCATTGTTGAACTCAATCAGCTTTGCGACCGATTCATTATTGCAATCTATTGGTGGAAACCTCTTTGATGGTACAAATATTACTACTATCGAAGTTGAACAAACCGATAAGATTATTCCAGGAACAGTTTCACGTATTGGTACAGGTACTCCATATATTGAAACAACATGGTTTGGCTCACTACATCAATCAGACTTCGTTTATTTAAACAACGTCTGTATTGGTTATGCTAAAGGTGATGATGATATATCACTCGGTCAAAATCCATCAGCTGAAATGAATGATAGTACTACAATCATTTACGACAATGCCTTCAAGGGTATGACAGATATTGAACACATTAAATTACCATCAGCCCTTCAACGTATTGAAACAAATGCATTTAGTGGCTGCGAATCATTACAAGAGATTAATTTCTCTCGTTGTGAAAACTCATTACAATATATCGGCGACGGTGCGTTTAGCGGATGTACATCATTAACTGAAATGGTTTATACTAAAGCTTTACGTCACGTTGGTGCCGGTGCAGTTGCAAACGATCTTGGAATTACACGTTACGTGTTCAAGAAAGGTTGTATGCTTGATCAAGATTCAGCACCAGTTTACTATCCATCTACAGATGAAAGAACTGGTTTGAATACAACAATTAAAGAGATGTTCATCTGTCAATCAATGGGTGACTTCTTTGCTAATTCCGATATTTTACCATCATTAGCTCAACTTAAGACATTAGTTCTTGGTGACTATGATGAAATCGATCTTAGCAGTTGTCTCATCACTGAAAACGGTGTACAATCATACAGAGTCAATCTTGTCTCAGATATTGGATGGAGTAACGCTACTTACACAAGTAATGGTGCTCAAGAGCCAATTATATTGACAATTCCAGCATCTGATGTTCCAAACGGTGTATTCTATAAAGCAATTCAAGAGTATGAAAGTAATATCGATATCCGCGGTATTAGTAGAAACTATCTAACACAATTAGATATTATTCAAACCGTTATGGGTATTAAACCTAACCTTACGATTCCTGTTACAGTTACCGCTAAGGGTGATATTACATCTGTTCTTGCATCTAGTACATTTAGAAACTTATTGGGCGGAAGACTCTCAACAAGACAAGAAAACTAATAAAAAGAAGAAGTATGAAGTATTTCATACTTCTTTTTTAATAATTATGCCCCCGGAACAATTAATTATTATATTTTACGGAGGGTGTTATATGGCTAATGACAAGAAACAAGTTACATTAACATTTGGCGGATATGACAACAATAGCGATGACTCTACATTAATGTTTGAAGGACCACTTCGTGTAGCGTCAGTATTGAATACGTTAGATGACATATATACATTCAACGTAATGCCATACGCGGACAGTGAACTTCCATTAGTTGTCTTTGTTAAAAACGTAAATGACCCAGATAGAGTTTCTCGTGGAGAAGTTCCATATCGTGGATCATTCTACATGTATAACTGGGATACATCAGCTTGGCAACAAGTTGTACTTGGAAATCACTCCCATAAAAACATGGAAATCTTGGATCAACTCGGCGAAGTTGATACGTCATCAATGGAAATTGGTGAAAGAAAAGTATTAACTATTGAAAAGATTGACCCAGATAATGATGGAAATATTCGCACATACGAATATAAAATTTCTTTTGATACACTTAGAGAATTACCAGAAGTTCCTGAATACGGTAATGGTAAAAATCTTTATTTATCAACAGACTCTGAAGGTAAATTCCAATGGACAAACTCATTTACTCCAGCTCAAACATTCAAGATGTTGAAGATTACGGTAGACAATACATTTATTGATGGATCTGCGAGTAAGACATTGAAGTTAAGTTCAAATTATGTGAATGCAAACAGCGTTTCATACAATCCAGATATGGGTGACGAAATGCTTGTATTTGATACTGGTGACCTTTTATCAGATATCAGTGTTACTCAAGCCAATTCTGGAATTCAAATAACAATTACAAATACAAAACCAACAGAATTGTTTGAATTGGACGAAAAAATCGTAATTTTAATAATTCGTTCGGGAATTGCAGGGTTAATTGATACAATTGAAAAACAATATATGACAAAAGCTGAGGCCATTGAGTTATTATCATATGGTACACTTAACTTGAATCAATATATTACAAAGTATGATTTACAAAAATATGCAGCACAAAAACAACACGCACACTCAGAATATATCAGAAAAGATGAATATGATATTTTTGACTATAGATATGCTGATTATCAACATACACATAGTCAATATATTACAAAAGCACAAGTATTATCAATTCTTTTAGATTCTGTTAC
>OCVV011329896.1_pt1 | contig 21136 bp, 15 predicted proteins | sample 1539721 | NCBI WGS metagenome assembly OCVV01 (sample SAMN02144230, study PRJEB22623) | gut metagenome | biome: sheep rumen | host: Ovis aries | place: New Zealand
ATAAGCAAGCCTTAGTACAACTCTGCGAAAAAAGCTGACCGACACAGGAGGTATACCTCGAAGGCGACTCCTAAGGGCGCGACAAACCTGGTTTTGCCTGCTTGTATCTTCCCCTCACAAATGGTAGGATTGTTCTGAATTATTTCTCTGTTGACGACAGACACGCTTTTGACCAACCTCGCCCGGACATTTTTGGGAGGAACCATACATAGAATATGAAAATACTGATCGTAAGTGACTCGCACGGAAACCACGACCTTGTGCGCAGGGCAATCGGGCAGGAGGCGCCCATTGACATGCTGATCCACGCGGGGGATGTGGAGGGTGACCTGGAACGGATCCTGGGAGACAAACGCGAATATGAGATCCGGGCAGTTGCCGGCAATATGGACTGGTCTGATTCTCTGGAGGACGAGCTGTGTTTTGAGGTCTGCGGCCACACCATCTTTCTGGCCCACGGGCACCGGTTCGGTGTGCACGGCGGGACAAGACGGCTCGTGGAGCGGGCAAAGAAGCTCGGCGCCGATATTGCGATCTACGGCCACATCCATGTCCCGGATTACGGGAGAGAGGACGGTGTCCTGGTGATCAATCCGGGAAGCGTCGCCAAGCCCCGCCAGGAGGGCTGGCGCAAGAGCTACGCTGTCATGACCATCGATGACGAAGGTGAAGTCAACGTCAAATTCAAATATCTGCCGAGGCGGCCTTTTTTCTGACGGCGTCTCATGAGAACAATTTTATTTTTTATCGCGCAATACCCGTGACTTCATAACAGTCGTGGGATACGCGAGCAAAAAAAGGAACTCTTTTCATCGTGGAGACAGTCCTGCGATGATGAGAACAGGAATAAACAATCTTGATTCCGGAAAGGATTTACTATGACTATTTTACTTGCAGCCAGTCTGATCCCCCCTTTATTTCTGCTATGGAAAGTGTATCAGAGCGACAAAATTGAAAAAGAGCCCCCCAAGCTTCTGCTGATCATCTTTGTGCTCGGAATGATCTCCGCCATTCCCGCCGGTATACTTGAGGTGATCGGAGGAACTGTTCTGACCATGCTCTTCCCTGCGGGATTTGCCGAGACCGCGGCCGGCAGCATGCTTTTCAATTTCATCTATTTCCTCATTGTTGTGGGCGGCTCGGAAGAACTGGTCAAATTTCTTGCCATGAGGATTCCCACCTGGAGGAACAGGAATTTCAACTATGTCTTTGACGGTGTTGTCTACGGTGTTACATCGGCGCTGGGATTTGCCGCACTGGAAAATGTCATGTACGTTCTTGACACGGGTCTGACAACGGCGGGAATCCGTGCATGGACCGCGATCCCGCTGCACTGCATCGCGGGTATTTTCATGGGTCACTACTACGGCATTGCCAAGGCGGCTGAGCGCTGGAGCGACAGCAGGGACAGAAATCCCTCCCTTCGCGGCAAGGCAAAGAACAAATTTCTGCGCCGCAGTATTCTGGTACCCATGGTGATCCACGGTCTCTATGATTTTATCGCGACAGGTCAGAACATGCTCTTCCTGGCTCTGTTTTTCGTCTATATCATCATTGTGGATATTTTTGCCTATAATTCACTCAAGCAGTATTCGAGGAATGATATCAGCCTGGAAACGGGAACACCGGGTCCGCAGAACTGGGAGGAATCCTGAGTTTTGTGCCGGATCTTTGCAGAGGATCAGCTGCCGCAGGGCGGCTCTGATCCCATGCGGGGGCAGGGGAGCAGCCTTTAAAAAATTCAAACTATTTTTGATGAAAAATCCTGTTGACATCCTGCCTTCGATGCGGTATATTATCTATTGTCCGTTGCGACAGGAACGGTCAACAGATAAATGCGATAGTAGTACAGTTGGTAGTACGCCACCTTGCCAAGGTGGAGGTCGCGAGTTCGAGCCTCGTCTATCGCTCTGATGAGATCTTCAGGATTCCCATCACAAATTATATATGCGATAGTAGTACAGTTGGTAGTACGCCACCTTGCCAAGGTGGAGGTCGCGAGTTCGAGCCTCGTCTATCGCTCTTCGAACCCGGAAATCCAGAGACAGATTTCCGGGTTTTTTTTGTGGAACGAGGGTAACCACAGGGCGGCAGCAGCCACAGGGCGGCTTCAGGCGCTTTTTCGGGGACGAGAGCTATGAAACAATATCTGGAACAAATCGAAGCGATGCGGGTAAAGCTGCCGCCCCTGGATGCAGGGAAGTTGAAATATTTCGCGGCAGTCATGATGCTGATCGACCACATGGCGTGCGTTTTTTTGGAAAACGCCTATACGGCGGACGGCGCTTCCCTGATGTTCTCCCTTCCCCACGGAGAACTGGCTGACAAGCTGCTGCGTGTGGCGGGCAGACAGGCATTTCCCATCTTCTGTTTTTTTCTGGTAGAGGGATTTGCAAAGACCCGCAGCCGTTTGCGGTATTTTGTCCGTCTCCTGATCTTTGCGGTGCTGTCACAGCTTCCTTTTCAGAGGGGCATTTTTCCCCGGGGGAAATATTTTCACGGGAACGTGATCTGCACGCTGGCCATCGGCCTGCTTGCCATATGGGTGATCGACTCCATGAAACTTGCCTTTCCGGGGAGGGGGGATCACTTTCCGGAGAGGGGAGATCAATCCGGCGGCACAAATGCGGAAATGAGCAGAATGCTGTCGGGTTTTCTGTTCATCTTTGTGTCATGCAGCAGCCTATACGGATTTTCAAGGCTGGCCGCCGCACTCCGCACCGATTATTCCTACGGGGGCGTGGTCATGATCGTCCTCCTCTACCTCCTTCAAAAATACAGAATCACGGCCTTGTTCGTTTCTTGGGCATGGCTGTCGTGGTATAATAGGTTTGAACTGTATTCCGCGCCGGCATTCTACCTGCTCGCCTGTTACAACGGGCAGCGCGGAAAACAGCACAAATATTTCTTCTATTTCTTTTATCCGGTGCACCTGCTGATCCTGTGGCTTCTGAGAAGGCATTTTTTCGGCGTTTAAAAGCATTGCAGCGGGTGAACACAGAATTCGGCAGATACGGTCCGGATGATCCACGAGAGGTTTGTCCGCCCGGATTTCCCGGGGCACTGTCCCTGTGACAGTGCGAAAGGAGGTAACACATGGAACTGCAGTTTGTCGGAGCAGCGCATGAGGTGACGGGAAGCTGTCACTACATACAGGTCGGCAGCAAGAATATACTGGTGGACTGCGGTATGCGGCAGGGCGGTATGAAGTATGAAAATGTCCCTCTGCCGGTTGCGGCTTCCAGAATCGATTTTGTTATTGTGACACATGCCCATATTGATCATACAGGTATGCTGCCTGCGCTCTACAAGGACGGATTCCGCGGCCAGGTCGTCGCGACGGAGGCGACAGCGAGCCTGTGCGATATCATGCTGCGTGACTCCGCGCATATCCAGACCATGGAGGCGGAGTGGAAAAACAAGAGAGAGAAGCGCAGCGGAAATGAGGAACCCTTTGAACCGGTCTATTCCATGGAGGACGCACTGAACCTGATCCGTCTGATCGCTCCCTATGAGTACGGGAAGGTCTATACGCTCTGCGACGGTGTGCGCTTCAGGTTCACCGATATCGGACACCTTCTTGGATCTGCCAGCGTGGAGCTGTGGCTCACCGAGGGCCGCACGGAGAAAAAGATCGTTTTCTCGGGCGACATCGGCAACAAGGACCAGCCTCTGCTCAAGGATCCGGCCCTGACGGACTCGGCGGATTATGTCGTCATGGAGTCCACCTACGGCGACCGCCTGCACGAGGGGGACTGGGCTCCGCCCGTCGAGGAACTCGCCCAGATCCTCAGGGATACTTTTGCCAGAGGCGGGAACGTTGTCATTCCCTCCTTTGCCGTGGGAAGGACCCAGGTCATGCTCTATTATCTGCGTCAGATCAAGCAGAACGATATGGTGCCTGAGTTCAAAAATTTCCCCGTCTATGTGGACAGCCCGCTGGCGGTGGAGGCAACGGAAATCTTTCTGGAAAATGAAGATAAATGCTATGACGAGGAGGCCATGGCGCTGATCCGCCAGGGAGTCAACCCCATCACTTTCCCGGGACTGCGGCTGACCATCTCGACCGATGAGTCCAAGGCCATCCTGGAGGACTACGATCCCAAGGTCATCATCAGTGCCTCCGGCATGTGCGATGCAGGCCGCATCAAGCATCACCTGAAACACAATCTCTGGAGATCGGACAGCACGATCCTCTTTGTCGGTTATCAGTCGGCCGGCTCTCCCGGCAGGCGGATCCTGGAAGGCGCCGAAGAGATCAAAATTTTCGGCGAGGCTGTTGCTGTCAAGGCCAAGATCGAGAGCCTGAGGAGTCTGTCCGGCCACGCGGACAAAAACGGCCTGCTCGAATGGATCGGCGGATTCCGGGACAAGCCCCGCCAGGTGTTTGTTGTACACGGCGATGACGAAGTGACGAGTGAGTTTGCACAGACCCTCAATGACAGGGGATATTCGGCCATGGCCCCCTTCAGCGGCACCCGCTTTGACATGGCGACCGGCAAATTTATCGAGATTACCAGAGGCGTCCTCATCTCGAAGAGCGCCAAGGCCCGCATGGTATCGGATTCCTACACGAAACTGAAGCTGACCTCCAAAAAGCTCCAGGAGCTGATCGAGGACAGCACCGGTCTTCCCAACAAGGATCTCGAGAAGTTCACCACGGACCTGGAGAAACTCATGGAGAAATACCGCAGATAAGGACCGGGAATTGCTCCCGGGAGGAGACCGGGGAGAGGCCGGAAGGGTGTTTTCCGTGTATGGTATGGATCGCTGATTTTATGAATACAATAATAAAGTGTAAAAATAATAGTATTCATAAAGAAAATATAATAGTAAAGAAAGAGAAGGATTTTCTATGAATCTGATCGCAGCAGTGGACCGGAACTGGGCCATCGGCAACAAGGGACAGCTCCTTGTCCGCATTCCCAACGACCACAAAATGTTCCGCCAGGAGACGCTGGACAAGGTCGTTGTATATGGAAGAAAGACGCTGGAAACATTTCCGCTCTCGCAGCCTCTCGACAGGCGCGTAAACATTATTTTGTCCAAAAATCCCAATCTGCAGGTGCGTCATGCCCGGGTCGTCCACAGTGTGGAGGAACTGCTCGAGGCCTGCAGGGAGTATCCGTCCGAAGATGTCTATGTCATCGGCGGCGCCAGTGTCTACAAACAGCTCCTGCCCTATTGCGACACGGCGCACATCACAAAGGTTGATTACGCCTATGAAGCGGATGCCTGGTTTCCGAATCTGGACGAGGATCCGGACTGGGAGATCACGGCGGACAGCGACGAGCAGACCTATTTTGACATACCTTATCAGTTTGTAAAGTACGAAAGAAAAAAATGATTCCCTTGTATCGGGCCCGGGCAGTCCGGCCGGAAACGGTACAAAGACGGATCTGATTGCAGGAAGGATTGGAGTTGAAAAAAAGAAGAATCATTACTGCGGTGCTGTGCGCACTGCTCTGCACCGCGTTTCTGTCGGGCTGCGGACGTTCCCTGATCATTACCACGGGGTTCGGCCGGGGAGAAGTGTTCCGGATCGGATCGGAGGGCTGTAAGATCTCCGAGGTCCGGGTATACATGCTCGATCTGCAAAAAGAAAACGAGAGACTGTTCGGCAAAGCCATCTGGGAGGGCGGAAACAGCGCAGAGCTCCAGGATGCTGTCAGGGAACAGGCGCTCTCACAGATCACCCGCGTCAAGGCACTCAACCAGATCGCGGTGGAGAGAAATGTCATGCTGACAGACCTGGAGAAGCGGCAGGCGGAGGAGGCCGAGCACAATTACTATGCCGCCTTATCTGCCGCAGAGATCAAATATATAGGTCTGGATGAGAAGAAACTGCAGCGGATGTTCAGAGAATATGCCCTTGCGGACAAGACCTGGACCAGCCTGGGCGATTCGGCGGTGGAGACCTATGAGGACTTCTATGAGAAGACTCAGTGCGACCTCAACACCAAGTATTGGCAGACGGTCAAAGTGAAGAAAATTGACGGAAATCTGGATGCGCCGGGCTTTGCCGACTGCTATAAAGCGGTTTTCGGGACCCCTGAACAAGACAGCGCACAGGACAGTACGCAGGAGACAGCCGCAGAAGAGGAATGAAGCCTCCCTCTGTCTGTGCGGAAAGGGTTTGGAAAGGACAGACGTGATTGGAATAATTCCTGCGCTGGCAGGCGCAGCGGGTATCTTTTTATTCATCCTCCCGGTCTTTACCGGGAGGATACTTAATATCGGGAACATGACGGGCTTTTGCGTGAGCCTGTGCCTCTTCCTGTACGGAATCGGGCATAGCCGGATCCATGCTCTGATCGCACAGGGATGGAGAAGAGGCGGTATCTGCCGCGGCGCCATCGCCGCCGGGGGGATCCTGTTGACAGCCATTGCGGTTACCGCCCTGGTCCTGACATTTATGATCGTGCAGGCGGCTCTGACAGAGCCGGATCCGGAGGCCAATGTCGTTGTCCTCGGGTGTGAAGTAAAGGGAGACAGACCGTCCAGAATGCTCACGGGGCGCATGGACGCGGCGATCGCCTACCTGCAGGAGCATCCCCATTCTTTCTGTGTGCTCTCCGGCGGCAGGGGAGACAGAGAAGATATCTCCGAAGCGGAATGCATGTACCGGTATATGACCGCGCGGGGCATTGATCCCGGGCGCCTCATCCTGGAGGACCGGTCCGTATCGACCAGGGAGAACCTTCAGTTTTCTCTGCAGAAACTCCGGGAAGCGGGGCTGGCAGATGCCCCCGAAACCGATGATCCGGCCCCTTTGCAGATCGCGGTCGTGACCAACGAATTCCACGCATGCCGCGCCCGCCTCATCGCAAAAGACCTGGGCATGCGTACCGGCACTGTGGCGGCGCCCTCTCCCTGGTGGCTGCTGCCTACCTTCTATGTGCGTGAGCTCTACGGACTGCTCTACCAGATGCTGTTGTGATGTGTCCCCATGCCATCCCGTCCGTGCATGGCTCAAAGCTACGCGCCTGTTAGCACTCGTATGAAACGAGTGCTAATTTTTTATTGACATTTGTCCTCTATGAGACTACAATCTTCATTGTTTACAAAAGTACGATCTGTTTCGGGAAGGAAAGGAGACAAAGAACCGTCCCCTGTCTCCTCCCTCCGAAAATACAAATAGATGGAGGTTTATTATGGCAATGGAAAGAGGACCCTTATCAATCAACAGTGAAAATATGTTCCCGATCATCAAGAAGTGGCTGTATTCGGACCACGATATCTTCTACAGGGAACTGATCTCCAACGGCTGTGATGCCATCACCAAGCTGAAAAAGCTGGATATGATGGGCGACTGCGAGCTGCCGGAGGGCTATAAGGCCAGGATCGACATCGAGGTGGACCCCCAGGAGAAGACCATCAAGGTCACTGACAACGGCCTGGGAATGACCGCTGATGAGGTCAAGGAGTATATCAACAATATCGCTTTCTCCGGTGCGGAAGCATTTATGGAGAAGTACAAGGACAAGGCCAGCGATGACCAGATCATCGGTCATTTCGGACTGGGCTTCTACAGCGCCTTCATGGTCGCCGAGCTGGTCGAGATCGATACACTGTCCTGGCAGGACGGCGCAAAGCCCGTGCACTGGGAGTGCGACGGCGGCAGTACCTTCGCCATGGACGACGGCAGCAAAAAAGAGATCGGCACGACCGTCACTCTGCATCTGTCCGAGGACTGCCTGGAGTTCGCAAACTACTACCGCGCCCAGGAAGTCATTGAGAAGTACTGCTCTTTCATGCCTGTCGAGATCTATCTCTCCGAGCATGACACCAAGATGACAGAGACCATCAATGAGTCTGAGCGCAGACCCGAAGATGTTGTCATCGAGGTCATCGAGCCCGCAAAGAAGGATGGTGAAGAGGACAAGGATGCCGAGCCCGAAGAGAAGCGTCTGAAGATCCGCCGCCGTCCGGTCCTGTGCAACGATACACATCCCCTCTGGTCCAAGACCCCCAAGGACTGCACGGATGAGGAGTACAAGGAGTTTTACCGCAAGGTCTTCCACGATTACAAGGAGCCCCTGTTCTGGATCCACCTCAACATGGACTATCCCTTCAACCTCAAGGGCATCCTCTATTTCCCCAGGATCAACCTGGAGTACGAGTCCGCTGAGGGCGTGATCAAGCTCTACAACAACCAGGTCTTCATCGCCGACAATATCAAGGAGGTTATCCCCGAGTTCCTGATGCTGCTCAAGGGCGTCATCGACTGCCCCGACCTGCCTCTGAACGTATCCAGAAGCGCTCTGCAGAACGACGGCTTCGCCCAGAAGATCTCCGATTATATTTCAAAGAAGGTCGCCGAGAAGCTGGCCGGCATGTGCAAGACCGACAAGGAAAATTACGACAAGTACTGGGACGACATCAGCCCCTTCATCAAGTACGGCTGCCTGCGCGACGACAAGTTCTGTGAGAAGATGACCGACTACATCCTCTTCAAGGATCTGGACGGCAAGTATCACACACTTCCCGAGGCGCTGGAGATCAACGCAAAGGATACCGAGGAGTCCGCAGAGGATGAGAACGGCGACAAGGTCGAGGCCGAAGTCGTCTCCGACGGCAATCTGGCTGAAAAGGACGCCGAAAAGGAGGGAGCAGACGAAGAGGACAAGAAAGATCACACCATCTACTACGTGACCGATCCCGACCAGCAGAGCCAGTATGTCCGCATGTTCCGTGAAAACAACATGCAGGCCTTCGTCCTGAGCCACAACATCGACCAGCCCTTCATTTCCCAGCTTGAGGCAAAGAACGAGGGAATCCACTTTGAGAGAATCGACGCCAATGTCCAGGATGCGCTCCGCGCAGAAGGAGAGAGCGCTGAGAGCGAAGAGCAGGCAAAGGAAAACGGCGAGAAGATCACAAAGATCGTCCAGAAGGCTCTGGATGACGACAAGCTGAAAGTCCAGCTTGAGACCCTCAAGGACGCCAACGTCTCCTCTATGCTGACCGTGAATGAGCAGACCCGCCGCATGAACGACATGATGAAGATGTACTCCATGAACGGCATGGACTTTGGTATGGACAAGATGACCAAAGAGGGCCAGACCCTGATCCTCAATGCGGCCCATCCCCTGGTCAAATATGTCCTGGACCACGAAGAGGGTGAGAACACCAAACTCATCTGCGAGCAGCTATATGACCTCGCCCTCCTGCAGAACGAGCCCCTGACAGGCGACGCCATGGCAAAATTTGTCACCCGCACCAATCAGATCATGATGCTCCTGGCCGGTGAGAATGCTTAATCCGGACAGCTGAAAGGGTCTGTTCAGTAACCATTCGTCATAACAGCCGAATATATGTTATAATTCCCCTTGACGGGATGACAGGCAAGAAAGTTGGAATGATCTTCCGTTTCTATTTATACGGAATCGCGCGGAAGATCTTCCCGAAGACCTTCCGCCTGAAGTCCCGGAAAGGGGATTTGTTTTTATATGAGAGATTTTTACACGAAAGAGAACATGCAGGGCGCAGCCTTTCATGTGCCGGATGCGGGCTTGTATTTTGAGCCGGCAGAGCTGGTCTTTGAGACAGAGACCGACACCGGACGTGAGGGAGTCATCCGTGTGCGCCACAGAGCGGGAAAACCGGCGCGCGGATACGTGTATCCGTCTGAGCGCTGCATGCGCGGCGTGCGGGAGCAGTTTGCCCCTGCGGCCGACGGAACAGGATATATACGCTGGCAGTTTGATGCCCGCGGCATTGCCCCCGGAAGAACCATCCAGGGCTCTTTTCGTGTGATTACGCCCTATGGCGAATACAATATCCCCTATATGGTCGAGATCTCCGCAAAGGGAGAACTCCTCCGCAGAAAAAATGCAGCCCGTGCGGCAGGCGGCAGAGGAGCCGCGGCCAGGGAACAGGCAGCTCCGGAGACCGTGCCGGGACAGATGTCAGATCCATCCCCTTCTGATGACCGGCAGGCGGCGGTGCGCAGAATCCGCACAAAAGAAGATTTTTTGTCAATGGCGGAAGAAAACTTTGAAGCAGCGGCGGCCTTTTTTTACAGCAGCCGTTTTGAAGATATCCTCACCGAGGAAGAGGACAGGACCATTTACCGGGGACTCTCCATGCAGGAGGGAAATCTGCAGAATGTCGAGGAGTTCCTGATCGCGGCATGCGGAAAGGAAAAGACCACCTTTGAACCTGTGGAAAAAAGCCTGTTTCTGCAGACGCGGGTCATGGCGGGCAGGACCGAGGGAAGGATGGCCGGAAGCCGCGCAGAGCGCGCGATCGAGGCGCACCGGCAGCGTGTGCGCAGGAGCGGCATGGCAGGCGGCAGCTCCAGGCAGGATGCGGCGAGGGAAGAGGACCTGGTCTATATCCCCCTGCAGATCCGCCAGACCGGAAAGGGTTTCACCGGTCCCCTGATCCGCACGGAAGGATTTTTCCTGCCTTCAGCCCCTTTTGCGGTCCCGATAAACGATGAATCTCTGACGGCTTTGACAAATGGGCCGGCGGACAGGCCTGCAGTTCAGGATACGGCGGAGTCTGAAACTGTTGCCGTGAGCAATGTCAACGTGGACAAGGAAAACGGTGACAGCGGCAGAACTACAGATACAGACACGAAAATCAGTGACAGCGGCAATAACAGAACTATGGATGTAAATGCGGAGAGTGAGAGGATTTTCACGGTCCGCATTCCCGTAAACCGCGCGGCCCTGCATGCCGGGCGGAATTTCGGCCGTGTGATCGTCCAGGGTCCCTTTAATGAAAAAGCGATTCCCATCGAGGTTCACTGTCCCGGTTCCGCTGCGCAGATGCGCCGCCGCCAGGGAAAAGAACTGGAGCTTTTGCAGCTGCAGCTGATGCGCCTGTACGTCGATTTCCGTCTGGATGAAAAACTTCCCGATAACTGGTTTCTGCAGGCGGACCGGCTGATCGACGAGATCTCCCTGCGGAGCCACAGGGATCTGATCCCCCGTCTCTACGGCGTGCACCTTCTGATCCTGCGCGGCCAGCATGCCGAGGCCAGGAAGGAACTGGGACGTATTGCAGTCCGATATGCAGGGAACGATACAGCACAGAATTTCACTGCCCGCTTTACGGGAGAGCAGGAGGATGCCTACTGCTACAGACAGTATCTCTATGCCCGCTGCAGGATGGAGGATACCCAGCTGCGGGGACGTGTGGTCAGGTTCCTGCGCGGGATCTACCGTCAGACCGGTGACTGGCGCACTGCCTGGATGCTCCTGGATCTGGCAGAGGAGTATGCGCCCGGGACTGCCGCGCGCTGGAATTTCCTGCGTCATCAGTTTGAAAGCGGCTGCAACAGCCCTGTGATCTGGATCGAGGCATGGGATATGGTTAAGGCCGATCCCCGGATCCTTCTGCCCGGCAGCAGCGTGCAGGAGAGATGGGCGCGGGACGATTTCGGACTTCATGTTCTCTGGTATGCCGCCCGCAACAGGGTCCTGACACCCAGGGCCGCGGAGGTAATGATCGTTCTTGCGGAAAAAAAGAAGACTTTCTCAAAACTTCTCTTCCGTGCCCTGTGTTCGGCCTATGAGATGTGGGATGAGGAGTGCAGGATCCTGTCGCATGAGGACTCTGGCAGGACGGCCGGAGCCCAGGAGGGCACACCGGATCCTTCCCGGACAGATTCTACTCTGACAGATTCTTCCCTGACAGATACTTCTCTGACAGAGTCTTTCATGACAGACATGCAGGATCACGGTGATGCGGCGGAAGAGGCCGCGCAGATGAAAACACAGATGCTGCGCGCTGCCTGTATCCTTCTGGTGCGCGGACAGGATCTGTCACTGCAGGCTCACAAGTGGTACGCCCGCGCCGTGGAGGCAGATATTCCGCTGACCAATCTGGAGGAAAACTGGCGCAGAAGCATGCCTGTGGAAGATGTCGATTACCGCATTCCGGCGGGACGCAATGCTGTGCTGCGCACGACGGCCTCCCGGGCAGTCCGCGCGGTGGTGGTCTATGACCGTTTCCGAGGTGAGGAGGTCTTCCCGGTCCGTCATGGAGTCGCTTTTCTGGCTGTCTACGGTGATGCCAATACAATTTTTCTGGAGGATGAGGAGGGCAACCGCTACGCGAAGAGCCTTCCCTACGCCCTGGATGAAAAGCCGGCGCAGCAGGACGGCGATGCTCCGGAGAATCCCTACGCCCTCGCGGAGTGGATCGGATTCGGAAGCCGTACAGGCCTGAGCCTCAGGGTCGAACCCAGAGAGGACGATCCGGTCTCGGAACAGTTTGCAAAAGCGGTCGGAAGTCTTCTGGACAGTGGTCTTCTGACCGGAGAAGCCCGAACGAAGCTGCTGCTGATGTGCCTTTCGGACAGCAGCGGAAAACAGGATTACCTGCGTTTTTATCTGTCCAAGGCGGATCCTTCTCAGGGAGATACCAAAGAGCGGGCCAGTCTTCTGGGCTACCTTGCTGCGGCGGGGGAATATGAAAAAGCCATGCGCTGGCTCATGACATACGGAACAGAGGGAATCGGCGCACAATTACTGGGTAGTATCAGTGTCGGGTCTGCCTGGGAAGGCGGCGCACAGACAGCGCTCGTCCCCCTTGGCTGGGAGGCCTTTTTGCGCGGCAACGAGAGCGCCGGCCTTCTGGAACGTCTCTCCGCTTCTTTCAGCGGTCTTTCCGGGGAACTTTTACGGCTCAGGAAAGCGTGTGCGGATTCAGGCCTGTCCACCACGGAGCTTGACCGGCGGATCATCCGCCAGGTCCTCTACAGCGGGGCAGTCGCAGCGGAGCACGGGCAGATCATTGTCAGTGCGGGCAGAAAACTGGAAGACGCATTCCTGCCCTCTGTTGCACAGTATGCTGATTTTGCTTTTTCAAACGGAATATCAATGGGAAACCGTATGACAGATCTGATCGCCGGCCTGATCGCCGACGGCGGAGCAGCCGCGGCAATGTCCGGTGCGGTGAGCGGTGCCCGGGCAGCAGCTGCCGGGATCGCCGGCCCTTCGGACAGGAATGTCTCCGGTGCGGGAAAGCAGGCTGAACGGGAGGAAATCCCGGATATCTGCCGCATCGCCTGCCTGAAGGAATTGTCCATGAGACAGGGAGAGATTTCCGGGCGTGAGCGCTCGGCTGCAAAAGCCAGCCTATCTGTGCTTTTGTCCAAAGGGATCATCTTCCCCTTCTACAGACAGTTCCCCGGTTATGATGACCGGCTGGATCTCTATGCGGAAGAGACGCTGGTTCAGTATCATCCGTCGGAACCGGATGACGGCTCCGGCCGCAATATTGTTTTCCATTATACGACTTCAAGGAGAGGGGAAGCGGGAAGTTACCGCACCCGTCCCATGAAGGAGATGTACAGAGACTTTTATGTGTCGGGCTTCCTGCTCTTTTTCGGGGAACAGATGCATTACTATATCACAGACGATGCCGCCGGCAGGCATGTGGTGCAGAGCGGGATCATCGGACAGGACGCCCGGATCCTGGACAACTGTTCCGGCCGGTTCGGCCTGATCAACGAGACGACGCGGGCCGCTGCCCTCCGGGAATATGACGAGGCTCTCTCTCTTCTGACAGGATATTATCGCAGGAGCTATCTGGAGAGCGAACTGTTCCGCAGATGAGGCGGACAGCCTCAGGGGGCCTGTCAGAAAAAATTCTATAATAAATAATTCCGGCAAAAAAAATGCGGAATAAATAGTCCGGAAAAAACAGTCCGGTATTTCTCTTGCGGCAGCTGCCGGCCAGATGCTGACGTCCCGGCGGGCGAAAATGTCTGCGCACTGCTGCGCTCCGGCATGTCTGTAAAGAGTGTGATTGATCAAGGAGGTTACAGTCACAGGGATGATCATATCCAAATCACCAGCGGGCAAATTCATGCTGGGCATTGATCTGTCCGATGAATATTGTCAGATTTCATATTTATATAATAAGCGGGCGCGTTTCGGCCGCGGCTTTGTCAATGCCGCGACCGGCGGAATCTCACGTGAACCGGTGACTTTCTCTGCTGTCAAGGGACAGGAGGCCTACGAGATCCCGGTGGTCCTCTGCAAGAAGGAGGGCTCTTCGGTCTGGCTGGCGGGTCAGGCGGCACTTGAGGCTGCACAGGACGGCGAGGGCACTGCCGTGACCGGTCTTCTGCAGAAAGCTCTCAGGGATGCCCCGGTCATGGTGGAGGGGGAAGAGTATAATGCCGGCTCCCTTCTGGCCCTCTTTCTCCGCAGATGTCTCGCCATGCTCGAGCCGGAGATCGCACCCGAACAGATCGCGGCTGTCGTATTCACGGCCCCCGGCATGGATTATGCCATGGAGCAGGTCCTTCTGCGTTCTTTTTCCCGTCTTGAGACCGGGGCGCAGCAGGTCCTGTGCGAGAGCCGCCAGGAGTCTTTTTTCAGCTACATGCTTATGCAGGACGCCGAACAGCGGCGGGCCGGCATGCTGCTCTGTGAGTACGGGGCTGACGGCAATCTGTCCTTCTCGACACTTCTCTATAACCGCCGGACCAGTCCGGTGGTCTACTGGGCGCAGACAGGGGAGAGGACCATACCGCCTTCCCTGCAGGGCGCAGCAAGAGACCGGGAGTTTACGGCCGCGGTACGGGAATTTCTGCAGCAGAATGAGGCCTCGGCTGTCTATCTGACAGGGGAGGGCTTCCGCGGCGGATGGATGAAGGACGCGGCAATGTTTTTGTGCCGGGGCAGAAGGGTTTTTCAGGGAGAGAATCTCTTCAGCAAGGGAGCGGCCTACAGCGCCCTGCTCCATGTGGACAAACCCTCCGAGATTCCGGACAGCATCTTTCTGGCACAGGATGCCCTTCGCTCCAATATCGGCATCGAAGTGCTCCTCCGTGAGCAGAAGGGATACCATGTCCTGCTCGACGCGGGCGTGAAATGGTATAACGCGGAGGTGGAGGAGGATTTCATCCTGGAGAACGGCAAGGAGTTCAGCCTGCTGCAGACCCCGGTGACCGGCGGCGAACCGCAGCAGCTGACCGTCAGGCTGGACGGGCTTCCGGACAGACCGGACCGGACGACCCGCCTGCGGGTTCTTCTCTCCATGCCCGCTGCGGACCGCCTGCGGGTCCAGATCAGGGATCTGGGCTTCGGGGACATTTTCCCCTCGGGCGGAGGAGCCTGGGAGGAGACCTTCGCTGTCTGATGCAGAGAAAATAATAGAATGTCCCGACGGACAGAACTAATACAATGCCCGGTGGGCAGGATATAAAAAGACTTCCCGATGGACAGGAAAACTACGATGACCGACAGGCAGGAAATGAAAAATTCCTGACAGACGGGATAAAGAAACATGTGTACAAGCAGCCGTTGCGCGCAGTTTTTTCTAAGGAGCAGCAGATGGGCAGGGTTTTGACAGTGACCGGCAGGCTTGCCGATACGCCGTACAGAATACGCAAGATAGAGCGGAATGTGTATTCCGCGGAGGAACTGTGCTATTCACTGGCGCAGTGCGCCGACTTCATGGACGAAGAGATCATGGATCCCGAACTGGCGGAATGGCTCTCGGAATCCTGCGGCCTCCATGAGCTGGCGAGGACCCTGCAGGGACTTCTGCGGGGCCGTCATACACCCAAAGACTTCGTCGGAACGATCCTGCGGGAATGTGCCTGTCTTCCCCCGGGAGAGACTGCAAAAGTTCTGGCCCGCATGGAAGCGGGAAGGGGAATGGAGTCCATCTCCAGGGATCTGTCCCGCGCCCAGTCGCTTGCCGGCCGGGGACATATGCGCCAGGCGCAGAATACTTACACGGAGCTTCTTGACAGGCTCCCTGACATGGAACGCGGAACCAGGGCGCAGATTTGGAAGGAAAAGGGGCTCCACTATGCGGACAGCTTTATGTTTGAGCGCGCGGCGGACTGTTTCCGCCAGGCTTATGAACTGTCGCCGGTCCCCGAGCACGCATTCTGGTATGTCGCTTCCTTATATATGAGCATGGACGGAGAGGACTACAGGCATTTCCTGGAAGAGCACCCCGCATTTTACGAGAGCGCCTATCAGGTGGAACAGCGCGCCGCGAAAGCGGAGAGCCGGTTCAAATCCGGCAGTGAGAGCCGGCAGCTGCGAAGGCTCCGCCAGCTCAGGCGGGAGAAACAGGAGGAAGCCTTTTCCTCCAGACTCGGCCACACACTGAAGGGCATGCAGGAGGACTATCGCCAGCGAGTGTCGGCATCGGTGTGAGCGGAAAGGAGAGCTGCCGGGCCGGGACAGTCAGAACCGTCCCCAGTGTCCCACCGGCCCGGCAGTTTGTTTTAATGTTGACGAATGAATTCAGCTGGGGTATTCTATTTTGCGTATTTTTTATCGCAGATAAAATGGAACCTGTATTTACGGCGGATGAATGCCGGACCTATTCCTGAGAGGAGAAATTCATGGCGACAGACAGATATTCGAGCCCGCTTTCCGAGCGTTATGCGAGCAGGGAGATGCAGTATATTTTTTCACAGGACATGAAATTCCGTACCTGGAGGAAGCTGTGGATCGCACTGGCTGAGATCGAGCAGGAGCTCGGCCTTCCAATCACGGACGAGCAGATCGCGGAACTGAAGGCACATGCAGAAGACATCAATTATGAAGATGCCCGCGCCCGTGAGAAGGTGGTGCGCCACGATGTTATGAGCCATGTATATGCCTATGGACTGCAGTGCCCCAAGGCAAAGGGCATCATCCACCTCGGCGCGACCAGCTGTTATGTCGGCGACAATACAGATATCATCATTATGCGTGAGGCCCTCAGGCTTGTGCGCAAAAAGCTGATCAATGTCCTGGCCAAGCTGGCAGCCTTTGCTGATGAGTACAAGTCCATGCCCACACTGGGATTCACGCATTTCCAGCCGGCGCAGCCCACGACGGTGGGCAAGCGCGCCACCCTGTGGATGCAGGAATTCGAGCTTGCACTGGCAGAAGTGGAGCATGCGGCTTCCAGCCTGCGCCTGCTGGGCAGCAAGGGCACGACCGGCACACAGGCTTCCTTCCTCGAGCTTTTTGACGGCGATCTGGACAAGGTGGACCGCCTCGATCCCATGCTTGCAGAGAAGATGGGCTTTGACCGCTGCTTTGCGGTTTCCGGCCAGACCTATCCCCGTCTCCTCGATACGATCGTGGTGAACGCGCTGGCCATTACGGCTTCTGCCGCCATGAAGATGGCCACGGATATCCGGATCCTGCAGCATCTCAAGGAAGTGGAAGAGCCTTTTGAAAAGACACAGATCGGTTCCTCCGCAATGGCTTACAAGCGCAATCCCATGCGAAGCGAGCGCATCTGCTCCCTGGCGCGCTATGTGATGGCGGATGTCCTCAATCCCGCCGTGACCGCGGGCACTCAGTGGTTTGAGCGGACACTGGACGATTCCGCCAACAAGAGGATCTCCGTTCCGGAGGGATTCCTTGCCCTGGACGGCATCCTTGACCTCTGCCTGAATGTCACGGACGGCCTCAAGGTCTATCCCAAGGTCATCGAGAAACGCCTTCGCAGTGAACTGCCCTTTATGGCGACTGAAAATATCATGATGGATGCCGTCAAGGCAGGCGGCGACCGCCAGGAGCTCCACGAGCGCATCCGCACCCTGTCCATGCAGGCCGGACGCCGCGTCAAGGAAGAAGGCCTGGACAACAATCTTCTCGATCTCATCGCAGCAGATCCTGCTTTCGGCATGTCCCTGGAGGATCTGGAGAAGACCATGGAGCCCTCCCGCTATATCGGCTGTGCCCCCCATCAGGTTGAGCGCTATCTCAATGAAGTGATCCGCCCGATCCTGGATGCCAACAGAGAACTCCTGGGCGTCGAGGCACAGATCAACGTCTGATTTTCCGGTCAGAATGGACGGAACAACAGTTTTATTTCCAGATTCACCACGGAGGAAAAAGAAAGAATTATGGTAAAAGCAGTAGTAGGTGCGAACTGGGGAGACGAGGGCAAGGGAAAGATCACAGATACACTTGCCGACGGCGCAGATGTTGTCATTCGTTTCCAGGGCGGTGCGAACGCAGGACATACCATCGTCAATGAGTATGGCAAATTTGCCCTGCACACACTTCCTTCCGGCGTTTTTCATCAGAGCGTCATGAACATCATCGGAAACGGTGTGGCACTCAACATCCCCATTCTGATGAATGAGCTCAGGAGCATCGAGGACCGCGGCGTACCCGCTCCGCAGCTGATGATCTCCGACCGCTGCCAGGTCGTCATGCCCTATCACATTCTGTTTGACAAATGCGAGGAGGAGCGCCTGGCGGGCAAGTCCTTCGGATCCACCCAGTCCGGCATTGCGCCTTTCTATTCCGATAAATATGCCAAGGTCGGCTGGCAGGTCAACGAGCTCTTTATGAGCGACGATGAACTCATGGAAAAAATCGAGCGCATCTGCGTGCAGAAGGACATTCTCCTGACACACCTGTATCACACAGATCCGATCGACCGTGCGGAACTGATCGAGACCATCCACAGCTACCGGGACATGATCGCCCCCTATGTGGGAAATGTCAGCGAGTTCCTTGAAAATGCGGTCAAAGAGGATAAGACCATTCTTCTGGAGGGCCAGCTCGGAACCCTCAAGGATCCCGACCACGGAATCTATCCCATGGTCACCTCCTCCTCGACACTGGCTGCCTTCGGCGCAATCGGCGCAGGCATTCCTCCCTATGAGATCCGCCAGGTCGTCGTGGTCAACAAGGCATACTCCTCCGCAGTGGGCGCAGGCGAATTCGTCTCCGAAATCTTCGGAGAGGAAGCAGACGAGCTGCGCAGACGCGGCGGCGACGGAGGCGAATACGGCGCCACCACCGGCAGACCCCGCCGCATGGGCTGGTACGACTGTGTCGCTTCCCGCTATGGCTGCCGCCTGCAGGGCGCGACCGATGTCGCTTTCACCGTCCTCGATGTCCTGGGCTATCTCGATGAGATCCCGGTCTGTGTCGCCTATGAGATTGACGGCGTACAGACGAAGGAATTCCCCGTGACCAGGCTGCTCGCGAAAGCGAAACCTGTCTATGTCACCCTTCCGGGCTGGAAGTGCGACATTCGCGGCATCAAAAAATACGAGGACCTTCCCGAGAACTGCCGCAATTACATCGAATTTATCGAAAAAGAGATCGGTTATCCCATTACGATCGTGTCCAATGGACCCGAAAGGCATGACATCATCTACCGTTAAAGACGATCAAGCGGACGTTTCATGCACGGACATTTGAAAATGAAAAGTCGTCACAGCATACATCCTTTGGAGTCCGGCGTACTTCGCATGGAGGTACTAAAACTCGCATACAGCATATGCTTCGCTAAGTACATCTGAATGCTCAGTACAAGGGCCTCCGTCAGGATGTATGCTGTTCCGGCTAAGCACCTGCAGCAGATGTATGCGGAAAAAACGGCAATGCCTGAAGGCACGCGGCAGTCATACGGGTTCATTCTATATATAAGGAATAGATATAAGGAATAGTCATGGGTGTAGAGGAAAAAAGAGGCGCTTCAGAAAAGAAGGGCGTATCCGGAAAAGAGAGTGCGGTTGATCGGGTCCGCCGTATCGCCGCGCTGGCCGGGGTGGTCCTGCTGGTCGGTCTGTATCTTGTCACGTTTGTGCTGGCAGTCATCGGCAATGCGAGGAGCACGCAGCTGCTGCGCTTTTGCTTTGGCATGACCATTTTTGTTCCGCTCTTTATCTGGGTCGTCACCTGGTGTGCCGGCGTTCTTTTCCACAAGAAGACTTTCGCAAGCATAAACCTGCTCGATTCCGACAAGGAGGAGCGCAGGCGGATGGAGGATGCAGTCGCGCGGCAGATGGAAGCGGACAGGCAGGAGATTGAAAAATAATGCCGATGCATTATTAGTTAATCCGGATGATTCTGCCGTCAGGCAGCGAAACATCCTGTGATCGCATCGGATGCCGCCCCGGCGGGCAGCATGGTCGAAAAAGCCTGCAAAAAGAAACAATTAAAAGCTCCGTGGAGCTGTAAAAAAGCTATTGACAAGGGTCGGCGGCAATGTTAACATATCATTTGTGTCGACAGGCACTTGCATACAATCAAGCAGAGCAACACTCTCACCCAGCGGCGCAGGCTTCTGGTGTTTATATCTGGTTCATTCTTCCGACCCTGTCTTGCGGCAGTGTCAGGCTGCTTTCAGGCTGAGACAACGGGTGAGAAGAGGGCAGACAGACATTTGTGAGACAGTGGGGCTTTGCACCACTGTTTTTTTGCGCCAGGGCGCGTGGAGGCTATGAAAGTAAATAATAGAGACAGGGACAGAGACGATTTGTTCATCAATGAGAGGATTCGTGACAGGGAAGTACGAGTGATTTCCGCTGAAGGCGAGCAGCTGGGGATCATGTCTTCCAGAGATGCGCTGAAGCTTGCAGAGGAAGCCGGCCTTGATCTGGTCAAGATCTCCCCGAATGCGAAGCCCCCCGTATGCAAAATAATCGATTACGGTAAATACAAATACGAGAAGACACGCAAGGAAAAGGATGCCAAGCGCAAACAGCACATCGTTGAGATCAAGGAGATCAGGCTTTCTCCCAACATCGATACAAACGATCTTGCCACCAAGGTCAACGCTGCACGCAAATTCCTCACCAAGGGCAACAGGGTCAAGATCACCCTTCGTTTCCGCGGCCGTGAGATGGCACATATGAGTTCCAGTGCTCATATCCTTTCCGATTTTGCAAATCAGCTGACTGACTGCGCGGTCGTCGAAAAAGCACCCCGCGTGGAAGGACGTTCCATGACCATGTTTTTAGCTGAAAAGCGCTGAACCGCAGACGGCACTATTATTGTGCGGGCCAATTCCGCACATAAGCGGTCACCGTTTTGGAAGAACAGTTAAGATAAAGGCTCCGGCCGAAGCAGGAGGACAAATGTCCGCGGGAGAGAAGAGAATTCCTTTTTTCCGGGAGAAAGCTTCACCGACCGGTGCCAGTACCCTGCCGTGGATTTTCGGTGCAGGGTATCACAGACACGAAGGAAACGCACGAATCAGTTAAACTGCCGGCCATGCATTTTTGAGGTGGAATGGCAGAGGAGCGCTGCACACAGTGCGCAATGACAAGGAGGAAAGACACATGCCTAAGATGAAAACCAAAAGAGCCGCGGCTAAGCGTTTCAAAGTGACCGGCACCGGCAAGATCAAGAGGTTCAAAGCTTATAAGCGCCACATCCTGACCAAGAAGTCCACCAAGAGG
>OCVV011332772.1_pt1 | contig 21136 bp, 18 predicted proteins | sample 1539721 | NCBI WGS metagenome assembly OCVV01 (sample SAMN02144230, study PRJEB22623) | gut metagenome | biome: sheep rumen | host: Ovis aries | place: New Zealand
CGTGCGGCTGGCGGGCGCCGTGCCCGTGCCGCGCCGCCCGCGGCAGTTTGTGCAGCAGGTCCGCGCGCTCACACAGGCGCTCGCGCGTGGCAGCGTCGTGCACGTCTACCCGGAGGGCGCGCTGCTTCCGTACGCGGACGGCCTGCGCCCGTTCGCGACGGGTGCGTTCCACCTGGCCGTGCGAGCCGGCGTGCCCGTGGTGCCCATGGTCATCCGGCAAACCCCGCGCCGCGGCCCGGGCAGGCTCCTCCATCGCCGCCCGCGCCTCACGCTCACGGTGCTCCCGCCGCTGTGGGCAGACCCAGCCCTGCCCCGCGCCCAGGCCGTGCTGGAGCTTGCGGACCGCTGCTGGCGCGTGATGGACCGCGCGCTGCGCCAGGGTGGGGACGGGCTCTAGCGCCGGGCGCCGCCGTCGCGCGCCCGCGCCGCGCCGGCGCAAGTTTGTGCGCGACGTGTCGATTCGCGCTTCTCTTCCGCATGCCTTGCGGCAACGCCCCCGTGCGTCCAATATGAACGCCGTTCACATACAACGCAACAAGCTCGCGCGGGCGAGAAGAACCTGCGCGGCGGATGGGGGAGTCCACCATGAGTGACGTAAAGACCGCGGCTGCGGCCGCGTCCGCGAGCGCCGCGGAGCCGGCGCGCGATGCCATGCCCAAGCCCATGCGCATCGCGGAGAGCGTGTTCGACATCTGCTACCTGCTGTTTGACCTTGCGGCTGCAGTGACGTTCTTCTCGCTCGCGCACGGTCGCACCGTGTTCGTGCTGTACGGCGTGCTCGCGCTGGTGCTGGGTGGCGGCGACGCGTTCCACCTGGTGCCGCGCGTGCAGATGCACCTGCGCGGCGTGCGACCCAACACCACCGCCCGGCTCGGCCTGGGCACGGCGGTGGCATCGGTCACCATGACCGTGTTCTACGTCCTTCTCTACTTCATCTGGCGGCAGCTGTTCCCGGGCGTGAGCGTATCGCCCGTGGTGGCGCCGCTCATCTTCGCAACGGCCGCGCTGCGCATCGTGCTCTGCCTCATGCCGCAGAATGACTGGCTGTCCGGCCACGAGAACCTGCGCTGGTCCCTGTACCGCAACGTGCCGTTTGCCGTCACGGGCGTGCTGGTCATCGTGCTGTTTGCGACGTCTGGCAACGCCGGCGGCCTGGGCATGTGGCGCATGTGCATTGCCATCGCGCTCAGCTTTGGCTTCTACCTTCCGGTTGCCTTCCTGGCAAAGCGCGTGCCCGCGGTCGGTGCGCTCATGCTGCCCAAGACCGTCACGTACATGTGGATGATCTGCATGGGCCTGCAGCTGCTGCCCCGCCTGTAGGGTCGCGCCATGAAGCCGCAGGCAACCTCAAGGGAGGCCATCCTGGCAGAGTGCCGCGCAATCATGCGGCGGCAGGGCCTCTCTGGCATCAGTGTGCGCACCGTGGCCGCGGCCGCGGGCGTGGCCACGGGCACGCTGTACCACTACTTTCCAGACAAGCGCGCGCTCCTTATGGCCGTTGTCGCAGATGTCTGGCGCGACGTGTTCTGCCCGGACGGCGCCCCGCGCGACTGCGCAGACTTCTGCCAGTACGTAGACGCACTCTATCGCGGCGCGCGCGAGCGCCTTGCCGCCTATCCCGGCTTTGCGCAGGGCCACGGCCTGGAGCTTGTTGCCATGACCGGCCGGGAGGACGAGGGCCGTGCGCGCATGCAGGCGTTTCTGGACGGCGTGGGCAGACAGCTGCAAGAGGCGCTCCGTCGCGACCCCAATGTGCGGCAGGGCGCGCTTGCGGGCGGCCTCACGCCGCAGGGGCTCGCGAGCTTCGTCACACGCAACCTGCTTGCGGGCCTCGTGCTGGGCCAGCCCACCTGCGACGACCTGCTTGCCGTGCTGCGCGCCGCCCTGTACTGACGCCCGGACGCCTGCCGGCCAAAACGCGCCAGCTTCGCCCCAAATCGCTCTCACATATCTTGCACTTGCTACGTCAGACGTAGTATCCTAGCCCCAGACGAATACTACGTCTGACGTAGCATGCCACACACGAGGAGCCAGGGGGCCAGCCCATGCCAACGGACAACCTGGACATAAGCAGCGACGTGATCAGGGGCTACATCGACCCCATGATCCTGCGCATCCTGCTGGACGGCCCCTCGTACGGCTACCAGATCTCCAAGCGAGTCTTGCAGATGTCTGGCGGCCTGTACGCCGTAAAGCAGACCACGCTGTACTCCGCGTTCGCGCGCATGGAAAGAAACGGCCTGGTCCAATCGTTTCCGCAGGTCGCGCAAAACGGTAAGCGCCGCACCTACTATCGCATAACCGCCGCGGGTATGACCCACTACCGGCAAAAGTGCCGCGAGTGGCAGCTCACCAAGGACGTCGTCGGCAGATTTCTGGAAGGCAGTGTCGAGTGATGGAAGACATCAGCAAGTACCTGGATAACCTGTTTGCGCAGCTGCCCAACACGCCGGAGGCCCGCCACGCGCGCGAGAAGCTGGGCCAGATGATGGAGGACCGCTACGCCGAGCTCTGCGCAAAGGGCATGGGCGAGAAGGACGCGGCCTCCGCGGCGATAGCAGAGTTCGGGAGCCTGGAGGAGGTCCGCGAGTCGCTGGGCTTAGGCGCGCAGCCCGCCGCAGCGCAACCCGCTGATGCGCAACCCGCTGGTGCACAGCCCGCAGCTGCACAGCCCGCGTGCCAGCGTCCTGCCGCGGCGAGCGCCCCGGGGGCAGAGGCCGTGCCGCCCCGTCCGCAGGGCACGTCGGGCCCGGTTCCGCCCCACGTGGAGCAGCCGCCGCAGCCAGGCGCCGCCAGCCCAGAAAAGCATCACAACCGCGGACGCCGCGCTCTTCTCGTTACGTGCATCGTTGTCGCGGCAGTCGTTGTCGTGGCCGTCGCGTGGAACGGAGTCTCCGCCGGCATCCGCGGCGCGTTTGGGGATGGCGCACCCATCGGCCAGAGCGCGTCGTCGGGCGCGTCGGGCAAGGTGGAGAAGGACGTGGACGCAAGCTTCGACTCCGTGGACGTGGACGTAGATATGGCCGACGTCGTGGTACGTGCGGGGGATTCTGCGCACGTGAGCTGCACGGGTACGAAGGGGTTCTCGTATGCCTGCGACGTGAAGGGCGGCGTCCTGACCGTGACCCAGGAGGCAAGGCACGAGCACGTTCGCGGCACGGGCGGCAAGGTCGTCGTAACTGTGCCGCGCGGAGCGTCCCTCAGGCGCGTGACGGCGGAGTCCGAGATGGGCGACGTGACCATAAGCGGCGTTCGTGCCACCACGACGGACCTCGAGGCAGAGATGGGCGACATCACGGTGGCCAATTGCGACCTTGTGGACGCGAGCCTTGACCTTAGCTGCGAGATGGGCGACGTGACGCTCAACGGCAAGAGCATGGGGTCAAGCTATGCCACCCACGGCAGCGGCAACTCCGGCAGCCGGACCCTCAAAGCCACGTCGGAGATGGGGAATATCACCGTCAACGACTAGGCATCAAGGACCTGCGGACGACTCCGACGGTGTCTGAACGCGCCAGGTTGCGCCCTCCTTCCGCATGCGAACGATTCATGAAATGTCAGCTTGCGTTGACGTGACGTATCTGCAAGCAATAAACTGAAGCATTGTGAAAATAAAGCCTGGATTCAGCGTCTCGTGCGCGCGGGCACATCTTTCGTTCCGCGTGCGGCGTTAGACAGGGTTTCGTCGCGTTCGCAGGGCACAAGCTCATCGCGGGTTCTTCCGGAGGGAAGCGCAACATTGACTGAGTACGGCAACGGTCCAGAGGGTACGCCCGGCCACCCAAAGCACGCGCGTCACGCAAAGCAGCCGCAGGATCCCGCCTCGACAGCTGCGCCATCCAGCAGCTTTGCCCAGGACGCTCCCGCGTACGCCGCCGACGTACCCCGCGCGACGGTCTCTCCGCTCCCGGCGGATTCGCCCACTGCACACCACCCCAGCCAGCAGGAGGTCCGCAACCTCACGCATCGCGAGCACCACAAGCGTCGCCTGCCCATCGTGGCTCGCATCCTTCTGGTCGTCGCGGCAATCGTCGCAGTCGCGGGCATAGCGGCGGCGGCATGGGTGGGTCACCTCAACTCGTCCATGTCCGTGAGCGGAAGCGAGGGTAAGAAGCTCTCCCGCGCGCTCAAGAAGCCGGCTTCCGGCAAGAAGGACGCCCCGTTCTACATGGTCATCATCGGGTCGGACAACCGCGCTGGCGTTGCGGGCTCGCGCTCGGATGTCACGATGCTCGCGCGCGTGGATCTCGCGCACAGCACGGTCACCCTCGTCTCCATCCCGCGCGATACTATGGTGCGTGCTGCCAACGGCTCGACGGAAAAGATTAATGCAGAGTACAACAACGGGCCCGCTGCGACCGTCGAGGCGGTCTCCAAGTTTGCCGGCGTGCCCATCACGCACTACATGGCCATGTCGTTCGACGACCTGTCTGGCGTGATCGACCGCCTCGGTGGCATTACGGTCAACGTGCCCGAGGCGTTCACCTCGCGCGACGGCTACCGCTTCACCAAGGGCGACCAGAACGTCAGCGGTGCGGAGGCCTTCAGCTACGTGCGAGACCGCTACAACGAGTCCGGCGGCGACTTCGGCCGCGCGCAGGCTCAGCGCCAGGTGGTCGAGGCCATCGCGCGCAAGACGCTCGAAAGCCCGGTGACGGAGCTCCCCGGCGTGGTCGAGTCCCTCGCAGGCTCCGTAAGCACGGACCTCTCCGTCACGGACCTCGTGTCGTGGGCCACCACGGTCAAGGGCTCCGGCATCCGCCTCAAGGTGTATTCCGCCGTCGTGCCCAGCTACTCGCTCAGCCAGGATGGCGTCTCCTACGTCGGCACCATGTACAATGAGTGGCGCGCCATGATGCAGCACGTGGACGCGGGCATGGATCCAAACGATGCCAACGCCCAGGTGCCAAAGGCGCAGGCGAGAAACACCGCCCTCGGGGCCGCGGAAAACGCCGCGTCTCCCAGGGACTACGAGCAGCTCGCGGCAAACGCGGGCCTCACCACGAACGACGTCGCCCACTAGGCGGCATGCATACTTGCCCATCAAGGCGCTACGCGAGGCGCCGCCAGTAACGCACGGCCAGAAGGGAACACGCATGACCCTGCTCGAACTCCTACAGCTCCTCAGGAAGCACCTCAGGTTGGTGGTGCTTCTTCCCATCCTGTGCGCAATCGCCGTTGGTGCCTACTCCGTGCTGTTCATGCGTAACACGTATACCGCAAGCACCAGCATGTACGTGCTCGTCCAGAGCGACGAGTCCTCCAACGCGTCCAGCCTCTCGCAGGACCTCACCGCCTCGCAGATGATCACTGCGGACGTGGCTAAGCTCCTCCAGAGCGACCGCATCGTCGTCAAGACGGGCAAGCAGGTGGGCGTCCCGCAGCTCAAGGGCTATAAGGTGAACGTTGCGAGCGAGACCACGTCACGCGTCATCACACTGTCCGTCACGGGTCCTGATCCACAGCTTGCCGCGACTGCTGCCAACGATATGGTGAAGAACGTTTCCGATGTAGCGCAGCAGGTCATGAACATCGAGGCCGTCAACTCCATCGACCGCGCGACCGCCCCGTCGGCTCCCAGTGGTCCCAAGCGCGCGCTCTACGTCGCGGTTGCGGCGTTGGCGGGACTCTTCGGGGCAATCGTGATCGTCGTCGTTTCTGACATGCTCAACACAAAGATTCGCGGTCAGCATGACCTCGAGCAGATTGTGCCCGTGCCCGTCATCGGCCGTATTCCCGTGACCAAGGGGGGAAGGTAAGCCATGCCCAGAAAGAGGACAGCCGACGTTCAGGTTCTTCAGAACGCCGTCAAGACGCTTGCTGCAAACATCCGATTTGCGTCAGTTGACAATCCTGTGAGGACCATTTGCGTAACCTCATCCATTCCCTCGGAGGGAAAGACCACCACGTCCGTTGCACTCTCGAACGCGTTCGCGGAGGGCGGGTCTCGAGTGATACTGCTGGAGTGTGACATGCGTCGTCGTTCGCTTGCCACGGCAATCGGTCACCACGGCAGGTACGGTCTGTACTCAGTGCTTGCAGGAGAGCACTCCGTGCAAGAGGCGGCCGTCCCCGTCGGCACGTCAAAGCGCCTTTTCTTCCTGGATGCGGAGCCGGGCATCCCCAATCCCGCGGACGTTCTGCAGTCAAAGCGCTTCCACACGCTGCTTGCCCAACTCTCCAGTCAGTTCGACTACACAATCGTCGACACGCCGCCCGTCACTACGTTTGTGGATGCCGCCGTGGCCGCCTCCGTCACGGACGCCACGATACTGGTGGTGCGTCAGGACTACACACATCGCGACGACGTTGCCGCGGCGTACGAGCAGCTGGTCCAGGCGGGTGCAAACGTCATCGGCACGGTGCTCAACTGCTGTGACGCTGCTACATCAGGCCACTACTATGGCTACTACAAGGAGCGGAGAAACGATTCCTACGATGTCGTCGCCCCATCGGCGGATACGGCCCAACCTTTGGGTGCGGCCCCTGCCTCCGCTCCGGTCGAGCCTGCGCAGCCGGCATCCAATCGCGTCTCGTCGTCCGTTTCCGGTTCACGGTCCCCGCGCCCAATCCCGGCAGGTGGCGTGGCTACGCGCGTAAAGCCCGTGAACTCTTCGGTACGCTCACAGCGAGCTGCGGGACAGAACGGTCTTGACCAGACGTCCGCCTTCCTCAAGCAAGCTGGCTATGCCCCGCGCATTCCGAATGAGGAGGAGTAATGCGAGGCACCTGCTTCCCTCTTAACCAATACATGTTCGCGGGGGCAATAGTATGAGGGATATCCACTGCCACATCCTTCCGGGGGTGGACGATGGTTCCCCGGACCTGGAGTACAGCCTTGCGATGCTTTCGGCTGCCCGTGAGGTGGGCGTCACCAGCATCGTGTGCACTCCGCATTGTCGCGACCCCTATTTCGACTACGATCGTATGCTGGCCGCGTTTGACGCGCTTCATGCTGCCGCTCCAGACTTCCCGCTCTACATGGGCTTCGAGGTCAACCACGCCAAGCTCATGCAGCTTGGCGTGGAGGAATGGGCTCCGCGCTTGGGGTGTCGTCGTACGCGCCAGTTCCTGCTCGAGCTCGACACGCACTGCACGGCCGATTCCATGGGGGAGTACGAGAGAACCATATACGAGCTTCAGGGAATGGGTTGGCGTGTCGTTATAGCACATCCGGAGCGCTACGACGCCATTCGCAAGAACCCGGAGCTGGCACGGCGTTTTCTGCAGCTCGACTGCGACCTGCAGGCTTCGGCAGACTTTATCCGTGGCGGGCGGCTCGGAAACAGCGGCAAAACGGCAAAGCGTCTATTTCAGCTGGGATTGTATCGCTACATAGCAAGTGATGCACATACTGTGGAGCACTACTCCCTTTTATGTCGGGCTTGTGAGGATTATCGCGTCCGCCCGGCGCATATACTTTAACAAGGGTCTTTCGTTCCCTCATTTCTGCTCAGGAATATTAGACTAATTTGATTTCTGAACAGATACTGAAAAATTGTGTACCATACTTCAAGCTGATAGTTCGGTTGAATTTATTCCCGTTAAAATGGCATATCCAGTTCTAACGATGCAATTATTTGAATAGGCATTCTAGCGTCAGGGGATATGTTGGGTGTGTCGCCCTAACTTTAACGGGGGGAGGGGAGACAAGTATCGATGCATGGCTCGTACAGGATATCTGCATTTAGAGATATTGATACGGACTGTTCCGAAGCTGATTCCTCTCTTACATTGCAATCGAATGGGCTTGTTCATGCAAATCGTAATGGAACAGATCGACTTGTCTCCAAGCGGACATGCATAGATAGTCCAAAGCCCAACGTAGCCACCACAGATGGCATTGCGACTGATTCGGAAGGTCGCGTTACGGGTGTTGGGTATCAAAGCGATGAGGGGACGCTCGCCTCGGTATCAAGGCTTCAGCGTCGCTATGGCTACCGCTTTGCCAAGCGTACCTTCGACATTGCGTTCAGTCTGCTGGTTTTTGCTCTGTTCTGGTGGCTTTATGTCATAGTTGCCATTGCAATAAAAATTGATGACCCAAACGGTTCTGTATTCTTTGTCCAAGAGCGTATGGGCAAGGACGAGAAGCCCTTCAGGATGTACAAGTTCCGCTCGATGTACGCGGATGCCGAGGAGCGCCTGGCCGAGCTTAGGGACCTCAACGAGAAGGATGGTCCGGTCTTCAAGATCAAGGATGACCCACGCATCACCAAGGTGGGCCGATTCATCAGGAAGACGAGCATCGACGAGCTGCCGCAGTTCTTCAATGTGCTCCTTGGAAACATGAGCATTGTGGGCCCGCGTCCCGCACTGAAGAGGGAGACTGACCTTTACACTTCCCACCAGCGCGAGCGTCTTCTCGTTAAGCCGGGTATTACGTGCTACTGGCAAACGAGAAAGAACCGCGATGAGATAGCTTTCGACGAGTGGGTTGATCTTGACCTGTTGTATATCAATCAGTGCAGTGCCTGGGCGGACTTCAAGCTCGTGATTCAGACCGTCGGGTGCGTTCTTACGGCGCAGGGGAGTTAGTAGCAGACAGGTTCTTTGTTTAATCGAATATGAGGCGACGGCAGATGGGGACTGCCACTAAGATTCCTTAAATAAACTTCATTTGAATATCGTTTTATCGGCAGTATAGATATACCCGAGTTCTTTAATGGGCAAGGTGGGAAGGTCATTTCGGCCAAGGTTGAAATCTGGAGTAGTGCGAGTCGCCTTAAATCTGATATCTACACTCAATGTAGGAGATGTTATTGCGACTCTAGGTTCTGCTGGTTTATTGGATAGGGAAAGCAATTGAATCAGGGAGCGAAGAGAGAATCACAACCTATCAGGGTTGCTCAGGTGATGGGCAAGATGCTCGGCGGTGGTGTCGAAGCCGTTGTTATGAACTACTACCGCAATATTGATCGTTCACGAGTACAGTTCGACTTCTTGGTTGATGCTGATTCAACGCGAGTTCCAAGAGATGAGATCGAGTCTCTCGGCGGTCGCGTTTTTGTTGTTCCTCCCTACCAAAAGCCACTCTCATATCAGCGGGAGCTTGTGAAACTATTCGCTGAGCAGCGTTGGCCTATTGTTCACAGTCACATAAACACACTCTCTGTTTTTCCGCTTCGAGCGGCACAGAGAGCAGGGGTGCCTGTTCGAATAGCCCATAGTCACAGTACCTCCAACCCTAATGAACGTGCAAAGACGTTCCTTAAAGACATTCTGCGGACACAGGCCAACCGTTATCCGACAACGCGTTTTGCATGTGGGCAATATGCTGGAGAATGGCTATTTGGGAAAGACCAGAGTTTTACCGTTATGCCAAATGCAATAGATTTGCAGCGGTACAAATTCTCCTATGCGAAGCGTTTGGATTTACGGGAGAAACTGGGAATCGATGCAGGTACCTTTGTGGTTCTCCATATGGGACGATTTGTCGAGCAGAAGAACCACAAATTCCTGATCGATGTATTCTCTAAGCTGTTGGAAGGGAATCCAACAGCAGTGCTTTTGCTCGCAGGCGAAGGCCCCCTGCGTCCTGCAACCGAACAAATGGTAGATGCGCTGGGCATAGCCGATAACGTTCTCTTCCTCGGACAACGTTCTGATGCGGATGCACTGTATTGTGCTGCCGATGTGTTCTGTCTTCCGAGCCTATATGAGGGACTTCCTGTTGTGGCGGTGGAAGCACAAGCGTCGGGACTTCCTATCATCATGTCTGATCAGGTTACGCACGAGGCGTTAATTACCTCTCGTGCAAAGATGATTCCGCTGGACACCAATACAGATGCATGGGCAGATGAAGTCTCTGAAGAGGGAACTGTCAGGGTTGCTGAAGTGAGTCCGGATGATAGTGCAGCAATCTCCCGATATGATATCCAGAATGCTGCACCTCTGCTGGAAGAGAAATATATTGAACTTGCTAACAAGGCGGGTGTCAAATTTGGCCAATAAAGTCAAACCTAATGGGATAAAAGTTGCACTTGCAACGTGTCATGACAAGCGCAATTTCGGTAGCATGCTGCAAGCGTATGCAACGCAAGCATACCTTGAAGCGCAGGGCTATGATGTTCGCACTATTGATAAGACCGGACTCGGCAACGCCATCAAACCGGGGCGCATGGATTACTATCGCCGTAATGCACTAGATGTGCAGATGTATCGCGAAAAAGTGCCCTTTGTTGGCAAGATTGCGCTGCAAAAGACAGACAAGAAGTTCGGACATGAAATGGACGAACGCCGCCGCGCTTTCGATAAGTTTGCGGAGACCCATTTCCATCTCACACGCAAGACCTATACGTTTGACGAGCTCAGAGAGCTGAGCCTTGAATACGATGCTGTCGTAGTGGGGTCGGACCAGCTTTGGCTTCCGGTGAACATAGGCGGCGGCTATTTCACATTGGAATGGGCAGATCCTTCAGTGCGTAAGGTGTCATACGCGACGTCCATAGGCCTGTCACATCTGGATGAATTCTATCTTGGGCGCATGCGTGATTTTTTGTCCAGCTATGATGCCATATCGGTACGTGAAGACTCGGCGGCGGCGCTTGTCGAGGAAGCGACAGGCACGCGTCCTGTTGTGACCTGCGATCCGACCATGCTGCTGACTACTGAAGAATGGCGTGGAGTGGCTGACGAGTCTTTTGACGGCTTACCGAAGGAGCCATATCTTCTCTGCTACTTCATGGGGGACAATCCTTGGCAACGCCAGTGTGCGGTGCGCTATGCTCGTGCGCATGGACTCAAGCTCGTTGCTATAGCCCAGAATGACATTTATATTGCGTCTGATAATGACTATGCCGATGTCTATCCCTGGAGTGCAGGTCCAGCGCAGTGGCTTGCGCTTTTCGAACATGCAAGTTTCGTATGCACGGATTCGTTCCATGGATCGGTGTTCAGCAATATATACCAGGTGCCATTTGTCTCCTTCAGGAGACATGCTGCAAAGAGTGGACAATCCACAAACTCTCGTATCGATACGCTGCTTCGTGTGCTTGGACTTCCTGAGAGGATATGCGAGGCGGAAGAGGCTTTCGATTCGGTAGCGGCTTCTGAAATCGATTTTGGCGAATCCGAAAAGAAGCTTGATTTGTATCGGGCAGAGTCTGCCTCATGGCTCGACAAGACGCTCTCCTTCGAAGGGAAGACTTCATCACCGCATGTGGATATAAGTCATGCGGAAGATTGCTGTGGCTGTGCTGCATGTGCCAATGTCTGCCCGACCCAATGCATAACAATGGCGTTCGATGGAAAAGGTTGCGAATATCCCGAGGTAGACGAGGCCAAGTGTATCGGCTGCGGCAAATGCGTGCGTGTCTGCCCAATCATCAATGTCACGTCGGACGAGCCTCGTGAGGACTTTGTACAGAGAGCGTTCTTGGTGCAGAACAAGGATGCTGCTGTACTACGTCAGTCTACTTCTGGCGGGGCTTTCACGGCACTTGCTACTACAGTTGTTCAGATGGGTGGAGTCGTTTTTGGCTCTGGGTATGATCGTGATGGTAAGGCTGCATATGACCGTTCCCTTGCTGTGCGCTGCTTTGCGGTGGACAAAATCGAGGACTTCAGGTTCTTTCGCAACAGCAAATATGTACAGAGCGAGATAGGCAATGCCTACCAGGAAGTCGACGAATACTTGAAACAGGGCAGGCTTGTGCTCTTCTCGGGTACACCTTGCCAGTGCGAGGGACTCTACCACTACTTTGGCGGCAAGATTCCCAGAGGTCTTGGCATGGTAGACGTAGTCTGCCGTGCCGTGCCGTGCCGTGCCGTTTTCTCGGCATATTTGGAATGGCTGCAGCATAGTACGGGGCATGACGTAGATTGTGTACTGTTCCGTGATAAGGGTCGTTGGGGCTATGAGTATTCCAATATGCGGGCTTTTGATAAAGAAGAGCCTTTCCGGCCCAAGACAAGCGGCAATCAGATACAACCGGTTTACTCTGAAGGCGTTGAAACGGACCCTTACCTCAGAGCTTTCTTTGGCGATCTTTCCGATCGTCAAAGCTGCTATCAGTGTCGTTTCAAAAAGCGCTATCGCGTCACTGACCTGACATTATGGGACTGCTTTGATGCCTGGCGCTACGGCGACGGCTTCGATGACAATAGGGGGGCGACGCGTATTCTGGTGCACTCGGATAAGGGACAGACCCTGCTGGAAGCATCACTCGGGATGCTGAGAGTCAAGGAGCTTGATGCCGACGAGGCAGCTTCGCGCTCCCGCGAGTTAACTCATTCAGTTGACCCTAGCCCCAGTCGGACTGCTATGTTTGCCGATCTTGAAATCATGGACGGCACTAAGTTCATCAAGAAGTGGTTCCCGATGGACGCAAAAGTTGCTGTCAAGCGTGGTGCTCGTGAGCTGCTGGAGCGTACCGGTGCGTATTCGGCGGCGAAGAAGACGCTGCAGCGGCTGAGAGGGAGGTAGAAGCATGGACGACAAGCTGCCCCTGGTGTCTGTTGTGGTTCCCGTATACAACGTGGAGAGATACGTGCGTCAATGTGTCGAGAGCCTGGTGGCACAGACGTACCCAAAACTGGAGATCATCCTGGTGGATGACGGTGCGACCGATTCCTCTGGCGAGATTTGCGACGAGATAGCTTCAGTTCACAATAATGTTACCTGCTTTCACAAGGAGAATGGCGGACTCTCCGACGCTCGCAACTACGGGCTGACGCACAGTCATGGTGAATGGATCTCGTTCGTTGACTCGGACGACTATGTGTCGCCCATCTGGATTGAGGCGCTGTACAGCGCCGCGTTTGCGGCCGATTGCCCGATATCGGCTGTCATAGATGGGACGAGGTTCGTCGATGGTACCAGCACGGTCCTTTGCCAGGATGCAAAAGCCGTTCCCCTTCCCCGGGTGTTGGATGATTATACGGTTCTTGAGGGCATGCTCTACCAGCATATAACCACGGGTGCCCAGTGGCGTCTGTACCGGAGAGACATGCTTGGTGAGGAGCCCTTCCCCAAGGGCCTCTATTATGAGGATTTGGCAAGCACCTACAAATTCGTGCGGCGTGCCGGTAAAGTCGCTGTCCTCGACTGCAAGAGTCTTTACGCTTATCGGTTGCGTGCTGGCAGTATCATCAGGCAGTCGTACCGGCACGTGAAGGGCTATTCTGCGGTGACCATCGCAAATCAGCTCTACCGGGATGTTACCGACTGGTACCCGGACCTTACGGCCGCTGTGTCCTCGCGCTGCTTTTCCGTGTGTCGCATGGTGTTTGGGCAGGTGCCAACTGGGGAGGAAGCCACAGAAGAGGAGAGGAAGGACCGCCAGGCACTCTGGCAGGTCATCGAGCGACATCGCGGTGTGGTGCGCTCCGATTCGAGGGCGCGCAGCCGCGAGCGGCTAGCCGCAAGCATAGCGTGCATGGGAGAGGGACCATTCTCGGCCTTCTGCCACTTGGCGCGCAGGTTGGGGAAGATGCAATGACTTCTGTTTCACTACCGGTTGGTATTGTCACTTATAATCCAGAACTAGGACGGCTAAAGGATAATCTTGATGCCATTAGCTCTCAGACGGGGTTAATCCTCATTTACGACAATGGATCTAATAACTTTAAGATGATACAGAGCTTTCTAGATGCTTATCCATGTGCTACGTTGATTGACGGTGGAAAGAACTCAGGGATGGCTGTCGCCCTCAATGTCCTTGCGAATGAAGCCGTGAAACGCGAATTCACGGATATTCTTTTCTTGGACCAAGACAGTGTTGCCCCCGATGGAATGCTCTTACACCTTGCTTCGCGTCGCAGCAATCGAATCGGAATCATTGGACCAAAGATTGTCGACAGGAACGAATTGGAAGCGTCAGGTGCTAGTGGGGTTGTACAAGTTCCGCGTCTAATTACCTCGGGCTCACTATTGAACTTGCACGCTTTCGAGGCTGTGGGTGGGTACGATGAACGATTGTTCGTTGATTGGGTCGACTTCGAATTCTGTAACAACTTGAGAATCCACGGGTATGAACTTGTCCGCGACAATGACGTTCGGTTGCTTCACGAATTCGGACATGAGGAATATGCTGGACGTATGGTTCATCGCAGTAAAGACGGCGGGTTTGAAACCTACTCATATTACAGAAGCAATCATCCTGTATGGAGAATGCGAGACAGGGGAAGATCTCTTGCGATAACCTCTCTCAAGTATCGCGATACCGAACTTGCTGGCGAAGATGCCGCGATATATCGCAAATCGCTTATTAAGACGGCGCTTTTCGAACGTAATGGCCTAAAGAAAGCTTATGAAATGGCGCGTGGCTGGAACGATGGCAAACGTGCATTTAGGGGTTCTGATGTGCAGAATCAGTAACTATTGCCTGGCCTTCTATAACAGAACTCCTATCGTCAAAGGTTTTGTCAATTAAGGATTAGTTCATGAGACCTCCTGATTTCTTGAAATATGAAATCATCTCTTTCGATGTCTTTGATACTCTCATTATGCGGTTGGTGTCGCGACCGATTGACGTTTTTGAAATCGTCGAGAGGCGTGCGAAGTCGATTGGCCTAGACGCCGATGGCTTCGCATCTCTAAGGGTCGCTGCTGAAAAGGCAGCCAGATTTCATATATTGCCCGAGGTTACACTCGACGACATCTATTCGGAACTAGTAACTATTTATCCCTGCTATGTTTCTCTTGCTGAGAAGTTAAAGTATATTGAACTTCAGGTTGAGAAAGACGTGTGCGTTGCAAGGCCTCTGGGTGCCCGACTTTATGAGGATGCTCTAGCATCTGGCGCGAGAATCGTGATAACGACTGACACATATTTGCCTGAATACTTTATGAACGAGCTTCTCGGCCGATGTGGTTATACGGGCTTTCAACAGTTATTCGTTTCCTCCTGCTGTCATGCAACAAAAGCAGATGGAAGCATTTACAAGCTGTTGCTTGCGAAACATGGCATTTCCGCTGGTAAAGTACTTCATATCGGCGATAATCCTAAGAGCGACATTGTACGCGCTAGAATAAATGGTATAGCCGCTTTTCGTATGCCGTGCAGGCGGCATCAGACAGCTAATTTGGTGGAGTCATTCCTTGTGGCTTCGACGGAGATTCGCGATGAATTCGGTAAGAGCCTTGAGGATATCGGATACTCTTGCCTAGGGCCTGTTCTCGTTGGCTTTTGTCTATGGCTACACAAAGAGCTTGCGAGTGCTGGCATACGAAAGGTTTACTATCTCTCCCGTGATGGCCTGATCATTAAAAAGGCAATGGAGACCCTGAATCTCGATATTTTCGATAGCGTATACCTTTACGGGTCGAGACGGGCTTTTCAAATCCCCTCCTATGCTCTCCTGGAATCGTTCGAGGAAATCCTAGATGCGATGTTTCTGCCTCGTAACGTCTCTCTAACCAGGGTCTTCTCTAAGATGGGGCTTGATCAGACATATATTGAGGAAACCCTCGAGTCGATGGGCATTGATCCCTTTGTCGAAAGGCCAGCTACAACGTTGGCGAACGATGAAGACGCGATACGTTCCTATGCGGCCCTTCATAAGGATGTCGTTCTTTATTCACGTCACGAGCTCTCTCTTCTCGAGCAATACCTCAGACAGAACGACTTCTCTGGAAAGCTCGCCATAGTCGATATTGGCTGGTTTGGAAATATGCAGGCTGCTCTTGAGCGTGTAACCAACGCAATGAAAACTAACGCTGACATTCACGGCTATTACGTTGGTCTCAATCCGCATGGGAAACATCAGATGACTCACCAGATGAAGGGGTATCTTTTCGATGCGTGCCATGATGACGCCCTCTATGAGCGCGAACGGAGTTTCAACATGATCTTTGAGACACTGTTCTCTGCCCCTCACGGCACCACCCGAGGATACCAAGAGAAAGATGGCAAAGTCGTTCCTATACTTGCGCCGTACGATGGTATAGAAGAAAAAGTTGGGGAAGAAGCCGAGCGATGCCGACTGGGCGCCTTGGATTTCGCTGCCGACTTTAAGCGCGTGCTTGGAGCTAATGGCTTAACTATGGCTCCGCAAAAAGCTCTATCCAACATGGACAGGGTTGGGAACTCCCCCTCACTTGCGGAGGCCATTTTTTTCGGCAATTGGGCAATGGAATCTGATGGTGAGATTGTGTGTGCGGCTCAGCCTCGCAACATGGCATGGTACATGTCTCATCCGAAGGCGCTTGCTCTTGATTTTGAGCACACCCCATGGAAGGTGGGCTTCCTGAAGAGACTGCTCAAGTTACCTCTGCCCTATGGAGATATCTGGACTGCAATGCACACTGTTTATTCGTATCATAAAATGGCGGGTAAGTGCAAATGATATACATCCTTGTCTTTCTTCTCGCAGCTCTCCTCCTCCTCCTCCTTTTCATTGAGCGAGGTGACTGGCTTGCTCCCGCCCCCATTGTCACGCTATCCTTCCTGTTCTCCGTCGCGTGTGCGGCGTGCAACGTTCAGCAATGGGGGATAGATCTTGGCCTCCAGACAACTGCCACTATTTTCAGCGGCGTTCTTCTCTTTGCACTCCTCTGCCTTCTCTTCAGAAGTGTTACTTCACGTGGCAGCACAAAGAATCCGTACGAGGTGCCAGATGCTCCGGTCCGTGCCATACGGCTTAGTATTGGGTGCCAGATTATGCTGCTCGCGTTCTTCCTGTTTGCGACTGCTGTCTATTACTGGCAGATGAGGTCATCCTTTGCCTCATTGGGCGTTACTGGGCGGAACTGGAACGACATGATGTCGACATATCGTACTGCTTCGTCCGATATCGACCTCAGCGATCTCACCAGTATGCCCACCTGGGTTGTCTACACCTACAACACCATGCATGGCCTTGCCTTTGTTATTCTCTATGTCATTATTAATAACTTCTTTTCAGAAGAGCAGACATGGCGCAGAGATATCCTCCTCGTCCTATGCTGCGCTGTCTATCTCGTATCCACAATTCTGAGAACCGGTCGACTTCCTGTTCTCGAATACGCTTTCGCCATTGCCCTCATGGCGTGGATAATCTGGCATCGAATCCATGGCTGGAAAAGGACCATACACTTAGGGTATGTAATTGCAGTTATTGCGGCTGCTATAGGCATCTTGGCTCTCTTCTCCGCCTTACGGTGGCTTGTGGGGCGTACGAACAGTGCCGATTTCTTTTCTTACATTACCAGCTACGCTGGAGGGTCCATACAACTCTTTGACCTGTATCTCAAGAATCCGGTTCCTGCTAACGGAATTTTTGGACAAGAGACATTTCGAGGAATCGTAAGCGCCTTTGGTCGGCATTTCGACAACGGCCTCACCTTCTCTTGGCAGCTCGAGTTTCGCTATTCGAATGGAATAATGTTGGGGAACGTTTACACGGCATTCCGCTACTGGATTTATGACTTTGGGTATGTCGGTTGGCTTGTCATGCTCGCCCTTTATGCGTTTATATTCACTGCGCTCCATACGCACGTGAAAACATATAATCCGGTCGGGCGATTTGATTCGGCACTTGTCATCTATGCCTACATCTTTATTAGTCTTGTTATGCTTCCCATCCAGGATGTACTTTTTGCTATGGATTTCAATCCTGGGGGCATCTACACGCTCATATGCATCGTTTTCTTCGGATGGCTCATCATCGACAAGTCCCCTCGGCAAGGCTCGAGGCAAAAGGGCGCTTCGGAAGGAGGTCCATATCATGTCAGGGTTTAGGCAATACGTTCATATGGTTGCAGAGGACATACGGCTCTCTCGTTTTCGGAGTAAATGGCGTGAAGTGAACGCCGAAAACCGAACTGTTCCTCAGAATCGTTTCCCTATTGGGCTAGTAAAAGTCGGAGCTTACACTTACGGCCCTCTTCATGTTGTTTACGGCAATGAAGATAACGAGTTGAGAATCGGTCGATTTTGCTCCATCGGTCCAAACGTGACCTTCGTGGTGGGTGACGAGCACCCGCTCGACAGGCTCTCCACCTTCCCGTTCAACGTGATGGCGCTTGGGTCGGGCAAACCCGAGGCAATCGGTCGGGGTGGGATTGTCCTCGGAGATGACGTTTGGGTCGGCTATGGGGCGACGGTACTTGACGGCGTCAGCATCGGCCGGGGTGCAGTCATTGCCGCCGGCGCGGTGGTCACACGTGACGTGCAGCCCTATACGATTGTCGGAGGCGTGCCGGCTCGTGTCATCAGAAAGCGTTTCGACGAGGAGACGATAGGGCGTCTCATGAGGATTGACTACTCGCTCCTGGGCAAGGGTGATATTCGAGAGCTACATGAGTACCTTTGCTCACCGCTCGACGAGCCAATACTTTCAAAGTTGGAGGGGGTGCTCATCCCCTAGAAGGGAAATCATGGACTACAGATCTCTGGCAAGGAACGCGAGGACAGCCTTTCTCGCACAGGGGGTCGCCTTCGCCCTTAGCATTATCCAGACGCTAATGGTGCCAAAGCTACTCGGCACGACTGAGTATGGCTACTGGCAGCTCTTCATCTTCTATACGTCCTATATTGGCTTTGCCTACCTAGGCCTCAACGATGGAGTGTATCTCATTGAAGGCGGCCAATCGCGAGAGGTCATCGATAAGAGGTCGGTGAACTCGCAGTTCGTTTTCGGATGCTGTCTCAACCTCGCGTTCGCGATCGTTATCATTGCCGTGGCCTGCCTGGGAGGGTTCGGTCCCGATCGCGAGTTCGTCATCGTGTGTACGGGCATATATCTGGTGGTGCAGAACACCTCCTCGTTCCTCATGTATCTTCTTCAGGCAATGAACGAGACTAGAAAGTCTTCGTATGCCACCATCGTGGAGAGGCTCACCTTTCTTGTTCCGCTCGTGTTGCTCCTTATTTTTCGATACCGGTCGTACGACTTGTTCGCCCTCTCCTACATCTTCTCGAGCTTGGTGCAGCTATGTTTCTGTGCGTGGCACTGCCGTGACTTCGTGCACGAGGGGCTCGAGCCGGTTCCCGATGCGGTGAAGGAGTCTCTCGGCTCCATGCGCGTGGGCATCAAGCTCATGCTCGCCAACATCGCGAGCATGCTAGTACTGGGCATCGCGCGGTTCGCCATCGACGCCACCTGGGGTATCGGCACCTTTGGTGAGCTCTCCTTTGCTCTCTCGATGGTGAATTTCTTCCTTGCCTTCGTGAGCCAGGCCTCGATGGTGCTCTTCCCGGCCCTTCGGCAGGTGGACCTCGTCGAGGCCAAGGGCTTCTTCGCGAAGGCGAGGGACGGCATGTCGATACTCTTTCCGGCTATATACGCCTTCTACTACCCGATGGTGTGGCTGTTGTCGCTGTGGTTACCCAAGTACGCAAACAGCTTCACATACTTCGTGTTTCTCATCCCAATTTGCGTGTTCGACAGCAAGATGAACATCTGTTGCACGACCTTCTTCAAGGTGCTTCGTGAGGAAGACCGACTCCTGTGGATAAACGTGTGGACCTGCGTGGCGAGCGCCGTGTTCACCTTGGCCGGCGTCCTTGTCTTCGACTCGATATTCGTGGTCATCGGAGGCGTTGTGGTTGCGATTATTGGCAGGAGCATTTGGTCTGAAGAGCGGCTTACGCGTGAGCTCGAAGTCCCCACCTTGCATGGCCTTACGACAGGGGAACTACTGTTGACGCTTGTCTTCGTGGTCACCGCTTTGACACTTCCCTCGCTGCCGGCTTTCGGGGCCTACTGTATTGCGTACGCGGTTTACCTGATTCTGTTCAGGCAGGAGTCGCTGCGGCTCTGGACGGGAGTCAGGAGAGTGCTACGGAAATAGGCCGGCTTCACGGCAAGATATGGATGTGAGTGGTGATGCTCCATGTCCTACAGGTAGATTGTGCAAGAGGCTCTTCCTCTCGGCTATGCCGGAATCCCTTCGCTCGGGCGGGTTAGGTGCCTGCCACTCACACAAGGATGCCTCTTCACACAGCACTCGTTGGGATGCGTGCGGTTTTCGGATCGTGTCGGGACAGTTGGTGTAAGCACAAGGGCGCTTCGTAGGTAGCAGTGGCAACCGCCGCCCTAGAATCTGAGATGGCGACAAGTCGGATACGAGGAAGGGGCGGCGACCGCAATGCAAAGCCTGCCAGATACGCCGCTGACGGCACAGGTGGCCCCTGGGCTCCTGCCCAGGTTCCAGGACGGCACGACCGACCTTATGGATTCTACCAGCTGGTGCAGGGGGCGGCATAAGAACCGGGAACAGGCTCAAGAATTGCAACCTCGAGCACTACACGGAGAAGAAAAAGAAGGTCGCAGTAAGGCGCTCTCTCACTCATGGGAAATGCAAGATTCCCACCGCAGTCCCAAGTGTCCAAATAGGGGTTGCCAATCCACAGTGCGCCCTCTTCGGGCATGGCTTCGGGCAGACGTACGGCCACGCCTCCGTCTTAGAGCACATCCTGCGCTCGCAGTCCGGGCACGCATCGATGCAGCTCCTCGTCCTGCAGTCCCGGCACCTGACGGGGAGGCTGCTGCATCCGGGGCATGCCGTGCCTGCCCTCGTGCGGCCGTCCCTGCGCGCGCAGCGCACTGAGAGGTTCGCACCGGGCATGCGCTTCCTCTCCGTCACCGTCCTGTTCCTCATGGCCTCCCTCGTCACCGTGGACGGGCTGAGGCCTGCCTCCCGCGCTATCCTCCTCACGGAGTCGCCCCTCTCCAGACCCTCCTCGATGATGGCCCCGCTATCCTTGTCCATATGCCTCCTGATGCCATCCTCTCGCATGGCTGCCTACCTTCCCGCAGGGAGCCAGCAGAACGACACTGGAGATGATAGTGGAAAGGCAGGGCCGGCATGGAAGCGGTCCATACCGGCCCCTATCGTACCGGCCATCGGTTCGGGAAGCGGCTGCAGCACTGCCTGCAACAGCGTTGCAGTTCGGAATGCAACTCACTTTGGGGATCGTTGGGCATTGTCGCACGGATCCCCACAAAGAGCGAATGCCAGTTGAAGATGCAATACTCCCTCCTGTAACAGATTACTCGCCCTCAGATGATCGCGCCCACGTCTATCATTCCTGTGGCCCTTCTCCTCGATGGCAGTCCGAGAGAAACAAGGCGGTAGGATACTATCGTGAAGCTCGTTCAAGTGATTTGATGAGAGTCAGATGACGTACAGTTTCTTTCGCACTTTTGAAAACCGGATAGCCGCATAAAGAGGCATGGCCCCGTCTCGGTACGATTGGAAGCGACCAAG
>OCVV010920355.1_pt1 | contig 21135 bp, 29 predicted proteins | sample 1539721 | NCBI WGS metagenome assembly OCVV01 (sample SAMN02144230, study PRJEB22623) | gut metagenome | biome: sheep rumen | host: Ovis aries | place: New Zealand
ATCATAATCATTATACAACCAAGATTCAACATCAAATAACCTATCGCTGCTTAACATATTGAAATAGCACACCCCTTGCATAATTTGGAATTTTCATCTAATACAACGATACCATTAGTATTATTGTATAGGGATACCGGCACAACATCTGTACCACAAAACATTTCATCGACTGTCCGAATTGCGGCAGAATCTGTATACTGGATAAAATCAAAGATGTGCTGATTGTGGTATTCATCAAAATATGTAAACCTATACTGCATTTTAATGAAATGAACCGCCATATCTGCACCTCTATGAACATTCGATTATAACAATTCCACTAAATATATTATAGGTTAGTTTTGACAAAACAAGTATAACCGCAAGAGTAAAATCTACGCCTGCGGTTATTTTTAATTCTTATTTATTTCCGTCAGCAATCTTAGAGAAAAGAGGATTTCCACAAGCTACCGCTTTCGGTTTATATTCTCCGTGATACACATAGGTAACATAAGTAGATGTATTACCATACCGGTCAGTAAACTCATGCGAAACACTTTCAATGTCGTATCTCTTTCGAAGATTAAAGATTATCGCACTGAGTCTTGTTGCACCATACAGCTCAATAGCTTCCCAGATGGAAATTGAACCTTTCTCCTTTAAGTGGGCAAGGACTTTTGCTGTCTTTCCTTTCATTCCGACGTTTGCGAACTTTAACATCTCAACTGTAGTTGTTTCCATAAAATACCTCTCAGCAATTAACCGGCACAGGGGTCCGGAATGATATCTGTACCACCGAGTTCTTCATACATGTGCTTGAAATCATAATGGGTTTCATCCAGATGTTCTTCTAAGTCTGATACCTCAACATAGAAAGCATACATTCTATCTGCAACATCTTCATCCAATGTGTTATCGAAAGTATTCTTCAACTCTTCCGTCACCTTTCTGAGCTCTGTGAGGTCATTGACCATTTTTGCCATATCGGTAGAAATTTTCTTTGTCAATCTTCTTGCTTCTGCCAAAGAAGATGATTTCTTTTTTGTACTACTCATAAAATAACTTCCTTTCTTTTTATACTACATCGCAAGCGAAAACATTATTAGACCACCAACAAATACCATTATCAGTTGAATGATACCCATAATGATTCCAATTACAAATAGAACAAGTAGAATAGTTTTTATCTTATTCATAACATTCACCGAATTTAATCGTTTAGTCCAATTTGATAAAATTAGGTATCTATGAAATGTGCCGGTATCTTCATCTTTTCGCCATCCGCATTTACGATTGTCAACTCTTTCCAATAGTGACGAGTCACCTTTTGGTCTTTCAGCGAATCAGGTATCCTGAAAATGTCTTCATGGTCAATCCACACAGCACCGACAATCCAACCTTCGTCACAAAGCACGCACAGCTCCATAGCCTGCGTTTTATGCAAACAGAATTCCCGAACCGTAATCGGATTTGGGTCATCAAACAAAACACCTTTATCTGTAAATACACCGTATTTGCCTGTAATCTCAAATGACTCTGATAGAGGTGTAAAACACAGTTTACCTGTATCTACCGGTCTACCATCTTCGGAAACAGAAATAGTGATATGAGGATGTTTGATGGTCTGGTATTCGGAAGATAATCTAGCATGAATCAGCGAAACCTCTACGCTTAGTCCTTGATTCTTTCTGTCACAGGCATATCCGGTTACAGTAAAGCATACCGGCTTGCCGAGCAAACTGGTGTCCACAGAACTCGGTTTAAAAGTAAATGTAACATGAGGATTTTTAATGATATTAGACAATGTTTCTTCTCCGACATACTTAGCAAATTTCTCGCTAAGTTCAGCAGCATCGAAGAAAACACCGGTATAGATATACTTCATATTTACAAAACCTCCGTAAAAACATATATGACGAGAATAGGACCATAATTAGATTGAATTAATTCAAAATTACGAATTTCACAATTAGCATAATCGCTCAAAATAGCATTGTATGCGCTATCCTTGAAAACAATTTCACAATCGACAGACATGTAGTCTCGAATAATTACCTCTTGTCGTTCTGTGTATTTAAGAAAAGAACACAGTTCTAATACCGTCATAGTATAACCACCTTTCTAACCCACTAAACGATTATGGTTTACAAAATTCCCACCGAATTACACCGCAGTCAAACAACAGCCGCACCATATCTTTCGATATTTGTTTTAACAGTTTTCTCTCGTTTCTTCTTATTTAGACATTCTGTAGAACAATAACCCCTAAACAAGATATTGCCTTTGCTTATCTTACTAGCTACAGCAGCACCGCAACATTCGCAGGTAGAAAAATGCGTAAAATTACCATCAAAGCCATCGCAATACTTGCGTTTTGACTTCTGATAAAACTGCTTACCGCCACGAATGATAGGATGTTTCGAAATAAACGGTCTGCCGCAGTATTCGCATATCTTCATAAACTTCGCATCATCAGAATTTTCAATATCCTGTTTCAGTTTAGCAAATTCATCTATGCATTCTTGACATACCGCACCAGATGTATCATTATTCAGTTGTTTTCCGCAGCTTACACATACCATAGTATCACCGAACATAAAAATATGGTGAGCCAGATACTGACCCACCATATATAACGATTGTCGATATTAAATTGTAAGGTATTTGTGCAACTTCTACAACAAACTTGCGAACAAATTAGGTATAATTTGTAAGGTCTGTCTGAGGAGGAAGTGCAATAAGGTCAATGGTAATCTTCTGAATTGTTCCTGCTGGAGTAATGTAGATTTTGCCCACGCAGCTATTGGCCTTGACCGTGCCGATGGCATCAAAGTCATTACCAATAACAACCTTGTAATCTCCGATAGCTCCGGCATTCTTCATAGAATCGAGGATAGGAGTTACGCCAACATAGAAGCTAGAGAAAGCTGCTTGGTTGGTATACTGGAATGTGATGGAGATACCTACCTTGTATACTACATTCTTGATGGCATTGACCAACAGACGAGTCGATAGATTTCTCAGAGCCTGATAGGTTGCAGGCGGATTCTCATACAGAGTGGAGTCACCCCATACGCTTAAACCGAGGTCGGGAATATTAGCGATAGCATTGACGCCAACACCACCCTCAGTATCGGGGTCAGGCTGCCACTTATCGAGATACTTCTTAGATACAGTGTAATCCATCTTACCGATTCTTACATTGTTCTTTCTCGAAGTTGGCTGAATCCACTCATACTGCAAGCTCTGGTTCAGAACCATAGACCTCTGGATTAACAATGCGAGGAAAGAAGGAGAAGCGATGTTCTGCTTGTTAGTTCCTACATAGATGTAGTTACCCCAAGGTCCGAACAGTGCTGCATGGGTAGAACGCAGACCATCCATACCGGAATCATATCTTGCCAATCTCTGAGCATAGCCGGTTTCAGCAGGCTGCTGAGAAGAATTGGTTACATATACCTTAGAAAGACTTCTCGGAATATCGAGATATGCAGTAGCACAACGAGAACCATAAGCAACATCCATCAGCTTAGTCTGGAGCGGAGATGGAGTCATCATATTGTGCGGATACTTGTCATCACCTGTTACAAACAAGAAGTCTTGGTCATCCCAACCTGGGCTAATCAATCTATTCGGATTGTATGCTAACTTATCTGTCAGCAGACCGTATACAGGCAAGCAGTTAGTGAATAACCACTCTCTATAAAGTAAAGTCTGCGCAGTAGTAGAATCAATCGGAGAAGATATAACTTTTGTACCGTCCAAGATAGTTTTGTTGTACATGTCACAGAATGTCGATAGATAAGCAGTTTGCGCAAACCAGTCAGTAACCTTGCACTTTACTTTGTATGTGTATTCCTCAGTTGTTGTAAACTTGGCAACACCAGCAGCAGTAAAGATAATATTAAGTTTATTTTCCGAAATCGTATAATGCGTATTCTTCTCAAGTCCTGGAGCACTACCAACAGGCTCGCCATCATGAATCGGAGATGAGTCATCAGCATTTATAGCTACACCATTATGTTTGGAATAGTACTTAATATTTAAAGTTGGCGCGCCCTTGTCATAGTATTTATTCGACTCCCAAGTTGGCGCACTCGCTCCAGAAGGCACAGCCACATAGTTACCGCTTAAATCCTTTTCATAGTAACTAGTATAGGTTGTAGCCCAGTCATCAGGTTCAGAAGTAAGCAAAGTATATTTAGTATGAGATTCCAGAATATCCTTAGAAATCGTAATATTTACGTCATCATCAGACTCTTTCTTCTTTGGATTCTCACCATAACGGCTACCGACATAAGCAATAGTATCTATCAAGCATTTTGCGATATCGGTTTCAGCAGTTTTGTCTGAACCGCCCGCAAATTCAATCCATGTATTCACATTATCAACATCCGTTTGTCCATTTGCCGCAGCAAAAACGGTATCTTCACTAAGACCCTCTGCAACAATATTAACGAACTGAGACTGAACCTCTCCTACATATGGAATGTTGTCAGTCGAATTTGTGATATCAAATGTGAATATCATATTTTCAACTGCAAGTCTTACACCAGAAGCATCCTGAATATAGGTGATGAGGTTCCAATACTTCTGACCTCTGCTCTCCATCTTATTGAGAGAACAACGAATGTTATTACCGAATGTGCCTGGGTACTTAGCAGTTAAAGTAAGAGAACCTGTTTCTTCAGCCTTACCAGTTTTCGGATTTACTGCGCGAATGTCTGTAGAATAGGTAATGGTAATAGAATCATCTGCCATAATTCCTACAGATTCCCATGTGGGATAATCGGTTCTGTAGTAAGTGTTTTCAGCGAAAGTAGGTGCGGAATCACCACTGAGCGGAGTATATGTATCGCCGGACTTGGAATAATATGATTTCCATTTAGTGCTCCAATCCTCCGGTGCTGCTTCAAGAACAATAAATGGACGCTTGAACTTAACAACTATTGTTTCTCCAGTTTTGCTGTACTCAAGCCACTTTTTGCTTTCCGCAGTTTGCTTCCCATCCTTATCCAACTTAATCTCACGATAATTCGAATTGAAATTAGGATTAGTAGATGTACAAATAAAACTATGTTCATCATTCGGTTCTCGATTCAATGCGAATGTTGCAATGCTTACAGAATCATTTATATTTACGTTTTTCGCATCATCAGAATCTTCGACAACATCACGCTTGATACTATTACTCATATTGCCGACTGCGGCAATACCTGGCGAAACTCTACAAACAAGAACATCATAACCAGCAGTAAGCAGCGAAACAGCCATTTGGTAGGAATAATCCTGAGCTAGACGATAGTTAGCGGCCGCACCACGATAGGTGGACACAAAAGATTCAAGACCCTGAGAATTTGCTTTGAATCTCGTCCATACAATATCTTCGATAGCCTGCTCATCAGCACTTGCTGAAGATACAGTAATTTTGCCTGTTTTGCCATCCATCACCTTTTCAGAACCAAGATATGCAGGTCCCCAACTTGCGGTAATCGGCAGAGCAACACAACAGTATGAATTATCGCCTATGACATACGAATAATTTTGGGATATTTCATTAATTAAAATATCTGCCATGAGTTCGATACCTCCTATGTATTTTGAACATTGTTAGAATTTTTATACAAAGGTTTCGTACTTTTCATTCTAAGAATATATAAGGTTATTTTCGGACTGTTAATATATAAGGTTTTTTATTCAGCATCGGATGCCGTAGGTTCTTCAACCACAGACTCAACAAATTTCGGCTTTCTACCGCGAGTAGTCTTAGGTTTTTCCGTGGATGTTTCCGTGGGTTTTGGGATTTCAGTAGGTTTTGGGGCTTCCAGCACAGTAGATTTATTCTCTACTGGAAGCACTTTAGGAATTTCAGTTACGGATGGCTTTGCAGGTTCTGGACGAGAACCGCACAGAACAAACCTCTTATCTCGAATTACCCCACCGACTTCTTTCTTATCTCCATAATTAAATGTGACGCCATAATATGTCTTTGACATCCTACTATGGCTGATATAGGTATACAGCATAATTCTTAGTTTCCTTTCTCTAATCTTGACAAATTTTCTTCCAAAAACTCATGTCGAACCGGAACTACATGGTCGAAACTAATGTGTTTCATTCTTACCGCCTTATAGGATACCAGTATACAACCCTCACAAGTTAATGGGATTATTGATTGATAAAGTTTACCGCCCTCTAAGTATTCAAATGTTCCGGATGTACTCTGCACATCGGAATCCGGCGAAATTGTAACTCCGAATCTTATCTTCCTATCAGCTTCATATGGGAGCTTTATAGTGAGATAATACATATTGATATACTTGAATAAAAACTCTCTTGTAATCTCGTCTAAGTCAGCAGTATTTGTCGCCAAGATAGTAAGATTGTAATTGAGCTTTATCGGGATTACTCGTTCATAGTACAAGTAATTGGTTTCTTTGTCCATTACCGCAAGTTGACCTCTGTGCATCTGAGTGAAGTTTGTTCTTGCGGAATCTATGGTAAATGGGTCTTCCCTCGTCAGAACTACGAGAGGAAATGTTATTTCATCATTTTGTATCTGCGCAGCTATATTGATTGCCGCCTCTGGATTGACAACTCGTATAGCGGGGGTCTCACCAGGCTCTACGTCGAATGAATCTTTAATATCATCGGCGATTGCATCATCATATAAATAAAGCATACTACACTTCCTTATCTACCTTAGTGGTGTAATAGTCACCTCGGAAATCTGTATTAGATTTTAAGAAGTGGTTAGATTTGTTAAATGTATTGGCTCTCTCAGTCTTAGTTCTTCCAAGTAACTGTGTCTTATCATATACCGGAACAATCTTGCACACAATATGGTCTGGTGCTTGCAAATCATAAGATATTTCCGTTACTCGGAATATCCTTTCCGGTAACTCAGAATACTGACCAGCGATACTGAATATGGCATCCTTTTGAACCTGCGGTAAATACCAAGAACAGTGTATCAGGAATGGCAAATCCTCATGGTTTTCAACTACCCAACCGAATCGCTTTAATGTTTTAGCCTTTGGGTTACTTTCAAAAAATATAAAAGTATCAATCGGGTCGGAATAGCTGTCTACAAGACTTTCACCTTGAGTATTGGTATCCGGAATTATGGGAAACTGAAACTTGCATGGTATTCCTCGCATCTCAAGAGCTTCCTCATAACGCTTTCGGAACAATTTAATGTCTGATTGAATTAAATTAGCCATATTCAATCACCTGCTGTATTCTTCTATGATGTCAGATATGTTGAGCACATAGTCTCTTAGGAAACTCCAATCGAAATGCTTTTCTTCACTTATTGCAGTAATATTGATTGCTGTTCCACCCATCAACGCATTTTGAAATTCATCTGTTCTGGCTCTGTATGTATTGTTAATCCAATCCGGATGGTCCTTTATCTTAAAGGCGGTAACAAAATACTCTGGGTCTTTCTCAGTATCAAACAAAGTAGGTTCGGAAATAAGCATATATCGTATCTTGTCATAGCCTAACTTATCTAATGTAATGAGATATTCTATTACATCTCCTGGCAAAGTGCCGAGAACATCATATGTGATAAGAAAACCGAATCTACGAAGCTCTGACAATATTTCTTCCGGAGTCAATAGAGGGATTGACGGATTTTCAACATCAACGCCAGTGCCATCTACAAGATATGCGAACAAACAACCATATTTCTTATGAGTAACCCGCACCACCGTACCATGAAGTCGGTCATCCACAATCTGAATACCAGAAGCTCTTAGGTCTTGGTCATAGTTGGACAGACATCGATTTAATTGCAGCCAAGATGTTATTTTGTATTTTAATGTTCTTGACACTTTCAACACCTCAATATTTTTTAGATAACAGACTCTGCGAATTCACGAAGTTCATTCTGAAATCCGGTGAGCGTTTCTGTAGAAGATTCTGGATATTGCGCAAAATACTGACTGATTAAATCCAACTTCAACTCGAAGTATAACTGATTGAGTTCAGAAACGGATAAATCTTCTTTGTGTTTCTCTCGGAATATGAAATACCTTGTTATGACTGAAGAAAAGGATTTATGTGCTTTTGCATCATCCGCAGACAAGTCAGCAGTAAGCAATGTTTTGAAATTTGTACTATTGTATTGTTTCAACTCGCGGAAAAACATATTTTCCAGTTCTTTTGCAGTCTTCACAGTTTGAAGCCCTCCCCATTATAGTGTAGTTTCTTCAGTTTCCGAAGAAACATCCAGAGCTGTATCGGATATAGTTGCACTAGTCTTTGGCATACACTCACCAAGAATCTCTGACAATGCTATCTTAAACACCTCTGGCTTATCTACTCTAAGACTTTTCAGCAAATCAACAAGTGTGGAAGATTGCGTAATAGCCATATCGCGCTTATCAAACTGCAATGCACTCATTTCAGTAAGAATCGGCTGCATATGCAATTCGAACTTGTTTTCGTATCGAGAATGACCCTTTGCCACAAAATACTTGTTTAATGCATCAGTCCATCCGGCCATATATGCGGTTTCTATTCGTTGCAAGGAGTTTGCATACAAAGCAGACCGCTGCGACATTACAGCACCGGCACCGCCAAGACCTTCAGCAGAAGAGAAGTTCAATGCCTCTTTCGGAATTCCCAGAACAGACAATTTCTTATCCTGATAGTAATTCAATAACTTATCAGCATTCTCAGAATCATCTTTCATGTTAAGGTCAGTAACAGATACAGCATCTTGTCCGTTGACCTTTGGTATGTAAATCAAATTATTTGGCGACTGTGGGTTCAAGAAACTCTGGGTGTCGCCAGTATCTGTATTAAGAGAAAGCTGTTGCTGTATTGCATCCTTTATTTGTTGTAAGTTATCTCGGATTTCTTCTTCCTCTGTAGTGGTTCCGCAATCGACATTTATAAATCTTACAACTTTTACCAGAGATGACAAAATTGATGCATCTTCAAGCAGGTTCAGTATTTGTGTAGGTTGCAATGCCGCTTCTAACAATGGGTCTGCAAACTGAATATCATATACTGCGTCATTTCCATCTTTATCTCTTACAGCTATTTGATAATCACCAAGTAAACCACCGAGAGCAAAGTGAATAATGGACTGTTCAGGATAAATTACAGAACTTGATGGCAAATAAGAAGTTTTTCCTTTTTGTTCTTCTGTAGGAGAAAGAATAAATCCTTTTCTTTCTCCTTGTTGCCAAACATGTATTACATCATCAGCAGGAATTTTTGTAGATGGTATGATATCATAACCATTGTCCGGAACGGTATTTGTATCAAGTGCAACACCAACATTCATATGTCGTGTTGACAAATCCTTATACAAATCCGTTGTCGGTAAATACAAATTTCCTGTTGTAGCTAATTCAAGTATGTGGTCTCTTGCATATGCATTAATATTCCATTTACGGAATAATGCGTTTATCAGTTCTGCCGCATCTTTCGGACCATCCGGAACCGTAGTAGCCCAAATTATCTGTCCGGATGAATTTGGAATTGTGGCGTCGGTCGCATAATAGGATAAAGCGGTTGCTACCTGAGAGTCCTTTGCCAAAGCTCGCATCTTATCAATAGTTGTCTTAATATCTGCGAGGTCTGAATCACTTTTTATGTCAGATAGGCGATAAAAAGAACCACCAACGACACTTCTTAAAAATGACTGCGGCTTTGGACGCCGAACTACGGTCATAATCTTATCAAAAAATTTTGCCATCTATATCTCCCCTACATTATATAAGGTGTAACTTCTCAAGGTCATTATCTATCTGAAAACTGCTGAAAAATTCATCTTCTACATAGACAGGGATGTTGTAGCTTTGAGCTAAGTCGATAATTTGTTTTGGTTCTCCCCTAAAATGACCAACAACCAGACAACTGCAATCTGAAGTTAATTCCAAAGTCACATCGGCACTATAGCTGTTAAGGATAGAAGTAATTTCTTCCAACGAACCATGTTGGAATTTTCCTGCAATGCAGATTTTCTTGTTAATAAATATGGGGTCACCCTTAAACTTCTTTTGAACTTCGACAATCTCAATATTTTGATTGTGGATGATGCTATCAAATGTTTCAGCATGTCTTCCATCAGAAAACCAGTCAACAAGATTCTTTGCAAACATAGGATTCAGTCTTAGTTCAGAATATGCTTTATCTGGATTATTGATATAATAATGTACCGCAGTTTGTGATTTTGCTTGTCTAACGAACTGAGCTACATTGTCAATATTTCCCATAGTAACAGATACAGGGAGAATACTAAACAACAAGTTGGTGAGCGTGGTCTTAATTCCCCTCTCTGCATACTGAGGAAGATTGAGCACACTTTGCAGAGAACTAATTTCACCGGAATTTGCGGCTTCGATATATTCTTCATAAGGAAGTTGGTCTAAACCGAAACCAACAAGCATCTTAACAACATTCTTGTAATTGCGAGATGGACAATCAGAATCAGCGCAGATTGTAGTGCCATCATTAATGGTATACTGCTTACCGCAAATAGGACAAGTGAACACATTCGACAATCTACCGTACTCCAGATGCGGAGAAATCGAATACACAACCTCATTATCTTCAAGCATCACATAAGTTCCGACCGAAGCATCATAAGCCACAGCATCGGAATAAGGTATGATATATTTATCCTCATTTCCAACTATGTTCCAATGCACATATCCAGATTCATCTATAAGCGGACTGGCTGATTTTACCGTATCTGCGACAAGTCCACGAGATATAAAACTGGTGGATGCCCCAATCGAAACATTGTAACCCACAGCAATCGGCAATGCCTTGTTAGTGGATTGACCTATCGTATCAATGTATGCATCCAGTTGAGATGGAACAGAATTAGCCGTAACACTAATACCGCCGATAAAACTAAAACCATAAGACCTTAACTTACTTGCCAACATCAATGTGGCCACATTCAAATTATTATAATGTGCTCCACCATAAGCATAAAACTTACACTTAGTCGGCCATTTTGTAATAAATTTGATTATGCTATCGTAATAACACTCCGGAACATCACCTGTGCAAGACGAATACCTAAAATCTGGGTCTGTGATAACAATAACACCATCAACCCTGGATATTTTAGATATGGTGGAAATTCTTTGAGAGATTACTTTTGCAGAACACAAATCTGTTACTACAGAAAATGGCAATTCCTCATTAGTTGGATTTGCAACTATGCTTGTTACAAATCCTTGTTGGGCATAGTTGACAGAACATAAAAGTCCTACAGGAATTGGTTGAACATACTGACCCGATGAAAAAGTTGTTGACATTGTTAAAATCCTCCCTTAACAGTTTTAAGTGGTAGTTTTTATCTTCTTATATATGGTCCGAACACCGATGGCATTCGGCTTTTTGGTGTTGATGGTCGTCCATTTACACTCGAAATTACACTTGCCATATTGTTGATAGATGGCTTAATTTGGTCTTGATGTTGGATATGTGTCCAGCAAGCACCGCAAAGAGCATCAGAAAGGTCCTTTGAACCATTCTGTGGGTGGTCTATGCGATTATTCAATCTTTGTAATTTGACAAGTTCATCCTCTTGTTTTTGATTCTTAATGAGCTCCAATCTCTGGTCTTGCAATAAATTACGCAAACCAATGTATGGGTCTTCCGATACATCGACAGAAATCTTTTCAACTGCAAATCCTTGCTGTGCTAAAGTTTCTCGCACGTAGGATGATTGAAATTGGTCCGTAGATATTATGTTTACATTAAATCCGGTTCTACGAAGCCAAATCATAAAGTTGATTACTTTTTGGAATGACATCCTATCACCGGATGGAGCTTCAATACCAACCTGGAATACCTGTCGATAGAATGGTAACATCACTCGTCGTTCGGTATCCAAATCAAGTACATTCTTCATACCATCTTGAACTACTCCGCTAATACCTATTCTATCGGATACCTCAGCAAAGTCTATGTGGATATTCATGGGTAATGATTTAATGTGCTTATCCACTACTTCAGGATGACAATGATTTTCGATAGTATCATTATCCCGTATGCCGATGACCAATATATCTTCAAAGAATGGATTTTTCCTTGCTGAAGTAACATTGGGTGTGATTGAATCCTGTGTAATGAATCCCATAGCACCGGTCACAGATATGCCAGCTATATCTCTTAGAGCTATATCATAATCGGCAAGGAAGTTAGTTTTGAAATCTTTGGGAACTGCAAGAACTCGATACCCAGATTTTCGGTATGCTTCCAAATGCTGTTCATCCTCATTTTCTTTCGGTATGACAAAACCTCGTTTATATCTGTCACCGACAGTAATATAGAACTTTTCCGGACTGAACATCTCTTTCGGAAGAACTTCCCACTGTGGTTTATCTACAAGATACATATTAGAGTTTCCGGCATTTAACTGAGTTTCAATATGTTCTGATAGATAATCGGAATCTGTGTTCTTAGACGATGAAGAAATCAACTTACCATACACTTCACCACCAAGTTTGAATGTACCGGTGATACGAGCATGGACGGTGTTATACAGATTTTTCATATGCTGTTTAGCTATATTGATATCCTTAACACCGGAACGACTGAAGTTGACCTCATCCATAAGACAGTTATGTGAAACCAAATTGGAATTAGCACAAAGTATGAAATTATGATAAGGCTGTACATTTATCACATCATACACCGGAATGGGGATATCATAAATCTTCTTGGACATCGCCACTATGGTAGGATTTGCACCGTTAACTGAAAGCAATTCGGCACCAATGGTTAAATTACCAATCGGTCTATACTCGCCATCCGATTTCAACATCAAGTGGTCCGAAGTGCCCTCTATAATTGAACCATCTGATAAATGTAATTTAATAGTGGATGTAACATATCGAGTACATCTAATTTCAGCCTCTGTAGGTATGCAATCTTCACCAGAATACTGATAAATGGTAACTGTGTGATTGGAACAGTATTCCAATGTCTTTACTCCTTCAGAAGTAAGTATCTTTGTATCTCCCACAAGACAGGCCCAAACCTGCATTCCGAGTACATGCGCTGAATCGGATGCCGGTATTATATCAATCTTTCCACCCTCTGGTAGATAGACATAATTGCTTGCACTGTTGCTAAATTTACCGTGGTCATTAAACCAGGGACTTTCCCTCAGAGTTGTTTGAAATTCTCGGAATGCAACACCAGCAGCCAAATCCTTTGTCAAATTCGCAAAGGCGATAGTAAATTTGGATACCTCTTTCTTCTTAAAATAAGAATGCGGGTCCTTATATATCATCAGCCGGTACAGCATATATGCCACAATGGAAACCGCAGTAGATGACTTTCCTATACGAGTTGCACCCGACAATATTATTTCAAAAAACTTGTTTCCATTATTAAATATATCGCTGAGAGTGTGTTTCCAAAATGGATAAACAGACTCACCTTGATTGTTGGTATTTCCTAAATATCTCGGATTGCATAAAAATTCATCTATAGATACAGGAACTTCCTTGAAATCAGAAAGCCATAATTGTTCCAGTGTCTGAGAGTATCCCTTATCCACCATCTCTTGAAGAATAATTTTGAGGGTGTTCTGTTCCATCTTAGAACAACTTGCATACACAGTTTGTATCCGATGAAGCACATCCTCATAATCAATCTCCTTCATTGGTTTCTTCTCTTTCTTTCAAGGTATCAATAATAAGTTGTGCGTTCTCGCGCAACTTCTTTCTCTCATTTTGGTCAAGCAGACTATTTCCAAAAGAATCTTCAACCGGTTGTTGCGGAATATATAGCGATATATCCGAATAAGGTTCAAGCAACTTTTGACTGTTCATCATTATGCGTTGCAACTGTTCTTGTGCATTTATAAGAACCGTCCAGCTAGTGGTATCAGTTTCATCTAAGCTATCCATAAACCTATCCATAGACTCATAGGTTTTCTGTTCTATCTTATCCATATACTCAGTAAACTTAATGAGCCTGGATAGCTGGTGAAATATCCGCATAGAAAAAATATTCTGCATAGCGAAAGAGACAGAAGTAGCATTACTTCTGTCGCAATTTAACAATGCAGAACGCATAGCAGATACATCAGCCTGTTGTTGCATGTTTAAATCAGCGGCTGATTTTGTACCTGTGTCTAAAGTTGTAACATTAGAAATCTCGACGGTTTCGGGATTTTTCATAAAATTTCGCCTCGGTATTAATCACATAAATCAAGAAGAATTACGCCGAGATTGGCAATGGATTCTTCTACTTTCGTGCTATCCGGATTCTCTATCGCACACTGGCTCAACAGACTAATAGCACTCTTGATATGTTCACAAGCCTCTGCCTTATTGTCTACAATAGCACCATCAGCAACAAGGCTCGATGCGGTAACCGCCTTATTAGATTTCTTTATTCTCATTTGGAAAAACCTCCTCAGTCTTTGGTAAGTTAGCATATACTGTAATATCGTCAGATTCTATACATGACTGAAATTGCTTTACAGCCTTATCCAAATCTTCATCATCTATATCGGAACGAGAGATGTCTCTGCATAGAAGATTAAAATACTTCTTTATATCCGATAGATTTGGAAATCTGTTGTGAACAGCAATTTCTAATTCAGCTATATGTTCAACAGTTTCATAAGGCCAAATATAGTTCCTAAGCTGACGATATAGCCTAATGTATGCATAGGACACATCATGCATATCAATTATTTGATTTTCTGCCATTCAAAATCACCAAATTTCGACAAGTTTCATTTACAAGCGCACTAAGATTAACAACAGTTATGCGATTCGCACTCAACAAATGTGAGAACTCTCTACTTATGTTGCTATCTTGCACTTTATATATGTAGGTTTGATAGAATTTCCAAAACTCCGTAGTATCGTGTTTCTCCGATTCAACTACAGCCTTAATTGTTTCTATCATTATAGACCGCCTTTATCTTATCCACTAGTTCAGATAATCCATCGGGTATCTCAGATTTAGACTTCTTTATATAGACGTCATAGAAACACTGTAAAGCATCTATTGACTTCGATAATTCATCTAATGTGGGAATCCGTATCATTTCGCCGCCGGAATACTTACACAGCTTTATCAAAGATTCATGTCCTACAATAGAAAACAATTCAGGCAACCAACTGTATTCAGGAACATCATGAAGCGGTGGCATTAACCCCAGCAGATAATGAAAGTCTAATTCTTCAGTAACTGGGAGTTTCATCGTCAATAGTCCAATTCCTCTTCTTTAATAACTTCTTCTGATACAGCTATGCCACCATTGGATTCATTTTTAACAATTCTATAGTACACTACTGGGTTATTGTTATATTCCCCGTATTCAATGCAATCATTAACATACTTCTCTGCATTGTAAACATTATCAGAGACATCGCTATCATATTCACCATCTGCATACTCAATATCAACATTATAAGAAATTACATATGCCGATGCAATAATTCTTTTCACAACCAATACCCCCGCAAATTAAAAATTACGTTAAAAATACAATAGCATTATCGGAACGTGCAAGTCGATTGAACTCCAAACCATACCCAAGAGTATTCAAGGTTTCAATCGCACTTGCCATTACCTTATTCAGATTGATAGAATCTTCATAATAGACCCAAAGTTCATCATCTTTTACTGCGGTTCTACTAACGCCAGCGGTTTCTGCATTATCATTCAAAGCCGCCTTTACAGAATCGGCAATAGACTTCGTATCTTGTATTCCATTATCCTCAATACCATTGTCTATGTCGGTAGCGGCTTCCATCTTTGTATCAACAGAACCGGTATCCGTAGGCGCACCCTCTGCAGTTTCAGACGGTTCGTCCTCAGACATATTTTTCTCAGCCTCTTTGAACTTACTGTGAAGATTGGATGGTTTAGCCGGTGGTGCAGAATGTTCTTTTGGCTCAGCACCAGTTTCCTCAGTTACTTCCGATTCCTCGGTTTCCTCTACCTCTGGCTCAGCAGATTCAGTCTGCGCCTGACGCAACTTCTCTTGGTCTTCTTCATCCAAAAGATACTCTGCTTTCTGATAGGATTTATCTAAAGCAGTAGAAAGTTGCTGCATTAGATTCTGATTTATAGGATTACTTGCTGCGGCCCGAATTTCTGCCTTTCGGCTACTAACAGCAAACAACTTTGATGAAAAAATAGGTTCTACCATAGCTTAACCCTCATCTTCCTCAGTCTTTGGTGGGTTACCCCTATCCGGCATATACACATAAGGAGTTTCCGGATTGTCGTCTTGGATTATATATGCGATATACACCGATTCAGAATAACCATTCTCCGGTATAGGTTCAAACACCAATTTATATATGTGCATACCGGAAACTAAATCAAGTATGCCGGAATCAATTCTGACCCATGGATGTGGATAATCCTGCATTACAGTATCTGCACTAAATTCAACTTCTTCGTACTTCTGCTTAGAAACATCTATAATGGACTTTAAAGCCAAAGCACTTACATATGGCGGAAGATTTACCCACACACCGGATGACAAAGCATCTTTGTTAAATATCTTGGTGTTTATATTAATTTTATCATATTCACAAGCAATAAGCAAGCTATATGGAATCATTCTGCGTCTCTCCAAGAAATTATATGCGGAGCATTGTCAATGGCATATGAAGAAGTTGACTTATATTCATATCCCTCTTCTTTCAGTTTCTTAACCATCTTATCGGAGAGCTGTGTTATGCACATAACTTCAGTTCTTCCTGCATTAGCCGCATCATTTATCAATCTGGCAACCATCATTTCTTCAACTGTATCTACATAAACTCTGCTTTCTGCCGTAGTTCTCGATTCAACAGCCGAATGCAAAACAGTATCAAAAGCCACACAAATCACTCCATTTATAAAATCATACATAAATATAAAAGGTTATAATTTGTGTGGCTTTTGGTATTGATATTTTTAGTTGTAATTTTAATTGTTTTGATATGCTTATTCTGTATATTTACTTTCAAATAGAAACTTTGCTAATGTTGCATGCGTAGCTATTTTTGTTGCAGATAAATTAGATATACATTCGATTGCCGCTTGCTTGATATGTTCGGATTTTGTCATAGACACAATATATCTCATTACAAGGTCTATTGGAGTTTCAGACTTATCTGGGTAATGTCCGAGTGTCCACATCATATTTGATATCGAACCAGAGAATGACAGTATAGAAGATAAAGATTTGAAATACTCTTGTTGTTCGCTTGTGAGATTCAATATAGTATTCGCATCTTTAAATGTTCTCGCACAACCCCACAACTTACTTCTTTTTGTGGCTAAATACCTATCAGGATTCAACTGTTCTGCATAAGACAGTATATCAGAAACAATAGGAGTTGTGACAGTAGTAACCGAGCATCTACTTATGATGGTGTCAGGAATATTGAGAATGTTTCTACATGTTACAATGACATATGCTGTAGGTATTGGTTCTTCAAGGAATTTAAGCAATGTATAAGCTGCGGATGCTACACCCAAATCGAGATTTTCTATGCACAGCACCATAGGCGATTTTAATGCTATGCAGGAATCAACAGATTGCCTAATGTCAGATACTTTCGGCTGAACAGAAATGAAATCCGAAACATTAAGCATCTTAGCATACTGTTTTGCTAAATATGTCTTTCCGCATCCTTCCGGACCCTCAATGATAATGCTGTGTGTATTGTTGTTCGCAAATTGAGTCAATTCATCAACTGCGGATTTTTGATTCTTTACTACCATATGTCCATCTCCCCCACCGATGGGATATTGTTAAACTGCAGTAATCCGGCAAGATATGTCAAACAATTCTGAGGTTCGACAGAAAGCGACCGTATCAATGAAAGCTGATTGTATGCTTGCATAAATAAATTATAAATATCCTGCCGTTTCCACAGATTGGCATATTCCGATAGATTAGATTCTACTCTTTTCCTATCGAATAACTTATCAAGTTCAACCGCAACAGATAAGAAATCATAGATTACTGAGTCATACGATTCTGTGTACTCAGAAATGCACTTATTGACATTTGCAAACTTTCTCGATGCTATGGCAATCTGCATCTCCTTGTTTCCGGAATCTTCAACATACCCGAACAATGTACAGATATCATCATCAGACATATCATCTATGATTGCCGGATTGCAGGCAGACATGCCGACACAAATATTCCTCGCATGTCCATAGTTCCTGCAAATCTTTGTAGCAATAGACAGTAAATGATTACTACAGTTCGGAAACTCGGATTTAAGATATTTCATAATCATATTGGCCTGTATCGGTTCAATGAATGATGAATTATCCGGCAAATACTTTTCAATCTTGGAAAAATACTTTGTTTCATACAAGCAAACAACCGTTCCGGATATTTTCAAATTGATTATTTCCTTTGCTAAGTCAGCAGAAATATTTGAACCGAAATCTTCATCATATCGAACAACATACAGAGCCGAACCGAGAGGAATAAGTTGCTTTATCTTTGATGATGCGATAATTTCACTTACAGTATTACATTCTATTTTCTGTCCATAATACTTAGTGAGTTCATCAATGTATCTTGCCTTTATCCCATATTCGGAACCACCAAGCACATAAAAATTGCGAGGTGTATGATTTAGTATCTCCAACCCTAACTGTTGTATTGATAACATTTTTGACACCTCGCAATTCTCAAATTTGTTTCTTAAATTCAGAAATAGGCATAACTACCACTTTTTCATTATGGAAGTTGTACCCAAGACACCCTGCACCCAATTCTTGATATCGCATAAAATCATCCGCCTTTAGAACAAGAGTGGACCGGTCTGTGTTGATGTACTCAACCGGAGAGTGGGAAACCTGAAACTCTCGCATCATACACCATGTACCAGGAATAGCCTGAGTTCCGTTATCTACGAATAGAACAGGAAATCTCCGCTGTGTCATGGCCTCTTCACAAATCTTACTCCACTGTGAATATAAAAATCTGATTTCCTTAATCGGCTTAGTGTGCGTTTTACACTCTCCGAGCCATTCTTCTGATTTAATATCCCCAGGGTGGCAGTCACGAGCTCCACTTGCTGAAACTCGTGTCCATCCAAGATATTTAGCGATTAGTTCTTCCTGCTTATTTGAATAGTCCTTTGTAGCCAAATCACTCGTCCTCATTTGTATTTGTATAATATTCTCCGAACACCTCTGTTGCTTCCTTAACCTCGGTGCAGTCATCTTCTTCGGAGTTCTCAACCCCATTTATGTCATCGGAGATATATTTCTTCAACTTTTCATAATATTCTGTATTCTCTTGAAGAAAAGCATATACCTTTGCCATTCCATTGATTTTGAGTTCGGCACCAGTACCTGTAGTCAACACTTCTCCGGTATATGGGTCACAGATTGTAAACCATCCACCGCGTTTTCTAATTATACCCTTGCCGACAGCCAACTTAGCAAAATCGAAATCCTCTCTTATACCAGAATCATACATTAAGAAATATGTTCCAACTCTGCGGTTGTTCGGTGCGGACTTCTGCTTCACTATCTTAGCATTGATAATATATCCGGCAGGACTTTCTGCACTCTTCGGAAGTTCATTGCCGAGGAAGTCAACAGGATTTCCCAACTGGAACAGAATACGCAAAGAAGAATAGAACTGCGGAGCTTTACCACCAGGAACCTTTATCACATACGGATTATCCATATTATCTCTAATCTGGTTGATGAATAATAGAGTACATTCATATCTTGTAAGCAGAGGAACAACTTTACGGAAAAACACACAAAGCAAGCCAGCAAGTGCAGCCACAGTACTTTCTCCATAATGCTTATCAAGTTCACGCTTTGTTACAAGAGATGGGATTGAATCTAATACTACTAACCCGACTTCTCCAGTACAGATTAGTTCTTGCATAGTTTCAAGAATTTCCTCAGCAGCCAAATTAGGTGGCGTCATAATATTGATTTCATCCGGCTTGATGCCCAATGTTTTTGCCCAAGCACCATCAAATGAATTTTCGAGGTCAAGATACAGAACTTTCTTTATACCTCTATCCTCTAAATCCTCAAGAGCCCCTTGGTACTTCTTCTTGTCCTTGGCGGCTTTTGTCCTCAAATCTTGGAGCTGGGTTTCATATTCTTCCTTAAAAATCTTGTAGGCATTCTTACAGATATCAATAGCGGTTGTAGATTTACCGCCGGATGGTGCCCCATGAAATTCGGTAATCTTGTTACGCGGAATTCCGCCATAGGTACACCAGTTCATTAACGGGGATGAGAATGGGAGCTTGTTTCCCCTCGGAGCTGTTGCTCTGTCCATCAATTCAGGACAATCCCACTCTTTGGATTTTTGTTTGATTATGTCTGCAAATGAAGCCATATGCTATATCCCCTCTTCTGAAAGTATTGATTTATCATAGTGCTTTGATGCCGAATATTCAGACCTCGGCTGAGATTGTGTATCAACCGGACCGATTGGAACGGATTGTTCCGCTTTACGCCGACCATCCCAAATCTTCTTAGATGCCATAATGAGTTCCCTTGTATAAGAAACTTCTTTCTCCACTCGTTCAATTAAAGTTTCATATACAAGTTCTAAAGCACGGTTTCCGATTGTTGCGACATCCGCCTCAGCATTCCGCTGAGTTACAGTAGATGCTTTTGACTGCTTTACCGCCTCAGTATGTTCTTTCTTGTTGTGAAGTTTAATCACCTCATAGTTCAACTTGATGTCGCTCAGCTTAGAAGCAACCTCAAATAAATCCAGAGGCAGATTAGTTAGGACAGATTCGAGTTCTTGGTCAGAAATCGGTTGAGTTTTTGATTTCATGCGGGCAGATAATACCCGAACCTCATTAAAGTATTCAGCAAACAGTTCAGCATATTTTGAATTCACCCAACTGCAAGCATCATTTATATCTGCCGACACCGACATCTCAACTTCTTTTAGTTCCATACATTACTTCCTCTTTGAATTACAGAGGTATGTAATAGCTACCTCTTGCAGATAATTTGTTGTTTTGAGTTCGTGGTTCATCTTAATAAGAACATTAGCCAAACGCAAACACAAAGTAGCATGCGCACTACCATACTTAGAAATTTTATCCTGGTAGTATGCCGGTATCATAGTCTTGTTAATATCTTGAAGAAAGATATATTTTACAATCTGACACACAAATGAATGAA
>OCVV012859135.1_pt1 | contig 21129 bp, 20 predicted proteins | sample 1539721 | NCBI WGS metagenome assembly OCVV01 (sample SAMN02144230, study PRJEB22623) | gut metagenome | biome: sheep rumen | host: Ovis aries | place: New Zealand
TCAATGACTATATGCACATCCTATCAAAGAGGGTGGGGAAAGACCTGACAGCAAAGTCATACAGGAAATATGAGATAGCTAGGGACAAGTTCTATCAGGTCATCTCCCCCAAAGAGCCAGTCTCTGCCATCACCAAAGCAATCATACTGGACTATCAAGCCTCTATGAACCAATACCTGGACTACGTGACCACCAATGGTTACTGCCAGAGGGTGAAGACTATCGTTCAGTTTGGGATAGACAACGGTAAAATCAAGATAAATCCTTTCGCAGGAATCAAGCTCAGGAAGGGAGAAAAGAGCGTACAGTTTCTATCAGAAGAGGAGGTTGATAAGATTCGTACAACAGACTTCCATAATGAGAGCCTTAACAGGGTGAGAGACCTGTTTGTGTTCCAGGCTGCATCTGGGCTCAGCTATACGGATATGGCTAAGCTAGTGCCAACAGACTTCCAGATAACAGAGGATGGTCAATACTACATACACGACAAGCGCAACAAAACTGGGGTGTTCTATACCGCTGTCATCTTGGAGCAAGGGGTAGAGATTCTCAAAAAGTATCATTTCAAACTCCCTATCATTGGAAACCACAAACTCAATGTCTATCTGAAAACCATCAGGGACCTATGTGGGATTGATAAACCTATCTTTTCCCACGTTGCAAGACACACTTATGCTACCAGGTGTTTGAATAGAGGGATACGCTTGGAGGTGGTAGCAAAACTCCTTGGGCACAGCACAACCAGAATAACACAGCACTATGCAAAACTCCTACAAAACAATATTTTGAATGAAGTTAAGGATGCCTTTGAGAAATCCTATTGAAAAAAACGTTATCTTTGACAGTTAGATAAATCGGAATTTAATGGGCCAATAGCCATTTGATTAAAACGCAGATAGAATTGTTCCATTTGCAAGGATGTTGATCTGTCTGGTGGAGAAAGGCGTTTCTTGTTTGTATTCCACCATATAGTATGCTGCGGCTCCGTTTAATTGTTCAAACAAGTACACATCATCAATCTTGCGATCGCTGAGTTTGCGTGCGGTTGCCATGACAGGGGCCGGTGCTTCATAGATCGACATTTCCGTTCTGGTCTGTAGCCAGATGCCTGTACTGTCGAATTGTGCTTGCTTTTCGTGCTGTTCGTGATAGAAGTTGGCCGTGAAAGTGGAGATTTGCCTGCTCCATTCTATGTGTGTGGCGCCAGGAAACATCGTTCCAAAGGCACTGAGGACTTCTTCCGGAGCTTGCTCTATCCTCTGCTTGCACCCCGTGAAAAGGGAAGCCATTATGACTAAAGCAAATAGGAGCATCTTTTTCATATTACATCAAGTTTTCCGAAAGATAGCATATTGATGTTTCAGTATGATTACTATGGCGTCTGACGCGGTTAAAATTCTGTTACAATTGATTTTGCGCCTTGAGAGATCCAGTCTGCGTGCGTATCTTTGCACTGAAATTTTATGAATATGCTGATTGTATTGAAACTTCTGGGTGCCATCGCTATCTTGATATTTGGCATGAAAATGACGAGCGAGGCTCTGCAGAAAATGGCCGGCCCCCAGCTTCGTCATTTGTTTGGGGCTATGACGGGGAACCGCTTTTCCGGCGTGGCCACCGGAGCCCTGATTACTGTAGCCGTCCAGTCCTCGTCGGCAACTACCGTGATGACGGTATCCTTTGTGAATGCGGCGCTACTTACCCTGACGCAGGCTATCTCAGTTATCATGGGCGCCAATATCGGCACCACGCTTACGGCCTGGATTTTGTCGGCCGGCTTCTCCTTCAATATCGTCAATCTCGTCTGGCCTGTCCTGGTCGTCGGTATCATTCTCATTCAAATGGGAAGGCATCGGTATTTCGGAGACTTCCTGATTGGGCTGGGCTTCCTGCTCTATGCGATGGTCCTTCTGAAGAACGCCGGCGTGGAGATGGACCTGGCCAGCAAGCCTGCGGTCGTTGCGTTTTTCTCAAGTTTCAGAACCAATTACGCCACCATACTGCTGTTCCTGCTCATCGGTACAATCCTTACTGCTGTTCTCCAGAGTTCGGCCGCACTGATGGCCATTACGATGGTCCTCTGCGCCACGGGAGCCATTTCCATTTATCAGGGTATCGCGCTGGTCATGGGTGAGAATATCGGCACCACATCCACGGCGAATCTGGCAGCATTGAACGCGAACACACAGGCTCGACGAACGGCAATGGCTCACCTGGTGTTCAACGTATTCGGGGTCATCTGGATGCTCATTGTATTTTTCCCTTTCGTGAGGATGGTCTGTGGCATAGTGGGGCTTGACCCGGAGGCGCCTCAGCAGGACACCACGTTGCTTTCCTTTACGCTGGCGGCTTTCCACACAGGATTCAATGTCATCAATACGGCTGTCTTGATTTGGTTCATTCCGCAGATTGAAAAACTGGTTTGCAAGATTGTCCGGCCCAGGAAGTCTGACGAGGAAGATGAGTTCCGCCTTCAATATATTCGCGGCGGTATTATGAAGACTCCGGAAATCTCCGTGCTTCAAGCACAGAAAGAGATTGTCGTTTACGGAGAAAAGACTCAGCATATGTTTGCACTGGTGAGGGAACTCTATGCTGCAAAAGACGAGCAGAGTTTCTCCAGACTATATGATCGCATCGAGAAGGGAGAGGAAGGCAGCGACCGGATGGAGAACGAGATTGGCCGATACCTGGGAGATCTCGGGTCAGCCCATCTGTCCGATGATACGAAAGAGATGGTCAGGGCGATGCTTCGGCAGATCGGAGAGCTGGAATCCGTGGGCGACAGCTGCTTTAATCTGGCCCGCATCCTTCGACGTAAAAGGAGCAACAAGATTGAGTTTACCGAACAGCAGAATAAAGGTATCCAGGAGATGTTCTCGTTGGTCGGTGATGCTCTTTCCCGGATGAACGAACTACTTTCCGGGCGCAAGGAAGAATTGGACCTGGCACGTTCAGAGGATATTGAGCGCAGGATTAATGCATGCCGCAATGCACTCAAACAGCAGAATATCGATAATCTTGACGATCATCAGTACGGCTACGACAAGGGGACCGTTTATGCCGACCTCGTGGGCGAATGTGAAAAGACGGGAGACTACATCATCAATGTCGTGGAAGCCCGGCTCGGTGCTGTCCGCAATGGTATCCGCTACCAGGGCATCCAGATAGATACTGATGCCAAAAAGGTGACTGTGGACGGATCGGATGTCTCCTTCACGAAGACCGAGTATGAACTCCTGAAACTCTTCCTTGAGAACCGGGGGAAAGTGTTTTCACGGGATCAGCTGCTGTCGGCCGTTTGGCCTGACGATGTCATTGTCACACCCCGTACTGTGGATGTGAACATTACACGCATCCGTAAGAAGATAGGCCCTTATGGAAATGCTCTTGTCGCCAAGGCCGGGTTCGGGTATTCTTTTCAGGAATAACTCCGAATCGATGGTATGAAGTAATTAGAGCACTAAATTCCAATTTATCGGTCTGTAATCAGCAAATATCTTCTATCATCCAGTCTCATTGTTGTAGGCGATATATGGTCACAAATTTGGACTGAATTTGGATAGAAAGCCTTGTTCTGTGAGGTGGGCGATCGTATTCAATTCTATCTCCACTGATCGTCACCCCATAAAATAAAAAAGACCATCACAGGTTATTGTGACGGGTATATAGAGAGTTCAGTCTGTTTGGTTGATCGTAGTCAAACCAAGACTTATATGTGTTCAGCTTCTTTGTTAGGGAAGCTGATTTGTAGCGGGAGTGGGTCACCTGCCCGCACACACGATCATCTCTATATAGCCTATCAAATACCCCCTACAATCACTTGTAGTGCGATCTATCCAGTCACAAAAGTGCGACCTATATGTCCAGTATGTCAATTGGTCGCATATATGTCACGACCAGGAGCGAAGATAGCCGATAAAGATCACACGGTCAAGAGTCCCCAGAAGATTTCCTGATGGAAAGATCCTGGGGATTCCTCTATCAATGTGCTGCTATAGACCGAACACTTTCTTTACCCTTTGGACTGTGGATTGGGAATAGCCGGTGATAGATGCAGTATGCCTGACCGATTCCCCAGATCGGAGACACCTGATGATAGACTTGTACTCTGCGGCCAACTGTGCCTTGTCCTTGATTCCTGAACCCCTGGGCTTACCGATCTTCCCACCATCCCTGATATACTTGTCCCTGCCTGACTTTAAGCGATAATAGATGGACTGACGCTCAAGTTCTGCTGCCGTTCCTAATACTGCTGTCATAATGGTGAGATAGGGGTTCTCCTTCCCTTCAGTATCAAAGATGGAGAGCTGTTCTTTCTGGAAGTAACAGTTGATATGGTTGTCCTTGAGATACTTTATGGTCTCCAGGATCTCATCACATCTCCTACCAAGCCTGGAGAGTTCCGATACCAGGATGATGTCGATAGAGTTGTCCAGGCAGAATGATAGGGCTTCCTGGAGAATGGGTCTATCCTTGTTGGCCTTCCCTCCTGATATGTGCTCCTGGAAGATCTTGATGATGGTGAGATGATTGGTGGTAGCATAGCGCTGAAGGTCTTCTACCTGTCTGGTGGTATCTTGTCTGGCTTCTAGTGCTCCTGAACTTGAACAACGAGAAAAGATGATGGCTGTCTTCATAACTGTATTGAGGATGAAAGCGTGTTCAACTTAATCTGATAGGGTGATAGAATACGATGCGATAGTGCGATGGGGTTTATCTAAGATACATTCCGGCACAGTTCTTCCGGCGCAGGCTGGTCAGAATAATAAGGCCGCTGTTATATCTTGGTTTTAGGAAAATCGTTATCTTTGGAAAAAGATTGAATTATGTCAAAGATTGATGTAAATGGAGTAAATGTGAACGTGATAAAGGTTGATAATGAGGACTACATCAGCCTTACTGACATGATGCGTTCAAAAGACGGAGAATTCTTTTTCCACAATTGGTTAAGAAACAGGAATACAGTAGAATTCCTTGGTGTATGGGAGAAAGTCAACAATCCCAATTTTAATTATGTCGAATTCGACAGGATTAAAAGTAAAGCAGGGCTTAACAGTTTTCGCTTAAGTGCCAAAGAATGGGGAGAGAAAACGCAGGCTATTGGGATACTTTCTAAGGCAGGGCGTTATGGCGGGACCTATGCCCATAAAGACATAGCATTCGAGTTTGCCATGTGGATAAGCCCGGAATTCAAAGTGTATTTAATCAGAGAATTCCAGCGGTTGAAGGAAGAGGAGCAAAAAATAATAGGATGGTCCGCAAAGCGCGAATTATCTAAAGTCAACTATAGGATTCACACGGATGCTATCAAGCAGAATTTGATTCCGAACGAGGTTTCAGAAAGGCAAATGTCCTTTATTTATGCAAATGAGGCCGATGTCCTAAATGTGGCATTGTTTGGAATAACAGCAAAGGAATGGAGGGAGGAGAACCCGGAACTAAAAGGAAATATCCGAGATTATGCAACAATCAATCAACTTATCTGCCTTGCCAATCTGGAGAATCTTAACGCCCTTTTCATCAATGACGGCGTTCCGCAGTCCGAAAGACTAAAGAAGCTGAATCAAATTGCAATTCAACAGATGGGTATTTTGGAGAATTCTGAAGATGCCCGAAAATTGTTGAAATAAAATAGTGCCCGCCAGACACATTAGATCATAGTTATTGGAAACTTTTGTTTGGATAATCTTTATCGGCTATCTTCGCTCCTGGTTGCACATATACGCGACCAATTGACATACTGGACACATAAGTCGCAGATTTGGAAAGTGGGGAGATCGCTCTACAAGCTGCTGGAAAGGGTAAATAAATCAATTCTTCAGAATACTGAAATATGGCATCACTTCTTCAAAGAAAATATCCGTTTGAGTTGAATGGCAATCCTGCAAAAGAGGGCTTGCTGGCATTCGCAATAGTGTTTCTGATCTTGTTTTTTCTACAGCCGTTTGGTTTCAGCGAATATGACGGGAACAAGTTTTTAGTGTCCTTCTCTTTCGGATTAGTCACATTTGTCTGCAGTCTGGCGCTGGATACGTTAATCGTCGTTCCTTTGCAGAAGCGGGCCAAAACCTGGAGAATCTGGCATCAAGCCTTGTCTCTTTTTGTAGAAGTATTGATAATCGGCCTGTTCAACTTTATATTATCATGCGTCCTTCTCCATAATCCGATCAAGTTAGGTGCCTGTCTGGAGATGGTATATTGGACGGCGCTTATAGGTGTTATTGTTGCGGTCCTTTCCACAACGATCTCTTATCAGCGGTATATTCGTGGACAGTTGGATTCCCTGTTGAACAAAACAACACAGGACCAGAAAGGGATTCAGGTTACGATCCATGACAACCGTGTCAGGGAAAATGACCTGAGGGTTTCTCTCAATGATCTGCTATATGTGGAAGCGCAGAAGAATAACGTTGCGGTTTACTATGCGGACAAAGGGAAGCTGGGCCGGAAAGAGGTTCAAACTACGCTTTCCGCCGTTCTTGATGAACTTGATGATTATCGCAACATCTTCCAGTGCCACCGCTCCTTCGTTGTGAATCTGAACAGCATTACTTCCGCCAAGGGAAACTCCAACGGTTATGTCCTGGAACTTGGCGGCGGGCTTGCTACCGTACCCGTATCGCGTTCTTTTGTCCCCAAACTAAAGTCGTATATAGCCTAGCGCTTTGTCCTCTCCCTTTGTATTCCGTCCGGGCGATTAGCTATTCGTCCGGTGTTTTAGCTATCTGTCCCTGGTATTTGGAGGGGGCGTTTTTCGTGCTCATATTTGCAGTACAAAAAACAATAATCATGAAACGTTTAATCATTACCATCCTCATTGCTTTGTCAGCATTTGCAACGGCTGACGCACAATACGCAAACAATGCCAAGTACAGGGACCTCAAGGGAGTGTATGACCATAAAGAGTATGTCAAGCAGGCAACCGATCCGTATAATGTCGGTTGGTATGAGTGCGCTTCCTTCTTCGTCCCCGGAATAGGTCAACTCTTATCAGGCGAGATATGGCGAGGCCTTGCCTTCATCGGTGGAGAAACCATTCTGATGAGTCTGATCGTTGATGCCGCATCGACCATTGACAAGATCGCCATTACCGATGAAAAAGGCTTTGTCACAGGCTATACGGATGAAAAGAAGGGAAAGACGAATATGATTGTGCTGCTCAGCTCCCTCGGCGCCGATCTGGGACTGGCCATCTGGTCCAGTATTGATGCCCGGAGAATAGCGAAAGTAAAGAATATGTATTACCAGGATCTTATCGGACGGGAAAAACCGATTGAATTGGGATTCGCACCTTCCGTCTCTTTTGTTCCGTCTCCGACTGGTTCAATTCAGCCGAATGCAGGGATTGCCCTTAATATTATGTTCTAACATTCAAAGATAATACGGAGTCAGTGTCTGTACCCCTGCTATCATGCTGATGGCCGGGGCTTTTTGATGTCGCGGAGAATCAGTAAATTTGCACCTGTAAATCGGAATTATGCGGTCAAGTGACGCTACCCTGCGAAAACCTTGGACCGGTATATGCAAAAATGGATTAAAATGCTTATACTCTGTCAATTGTGTGGACCAGTAGGCGCACTCGGAGGCAAGTTGGCGCTCAAAATGAAGATAACGTCAAATTTATCGGTCTGTAATCAGCAAATATCTTCTATCCTCACTCCCAAGGGCAATCTATCCAAAAACCTGCAAAATTTGTGACCATATGGAAAACTCGCGCGCCTCAGCGGGTCTCACACGCGCGACTTTTCCAGTAGTCCCTGTGTGACCGCAGACACACAGGGACTACCTTTTAAATGCTTAGTTTCAGCTAGTTAGCCTCCACTTACTGCTCCTTGATGATGTCCATGCCCAGGCGGATGGCTTCCTCGTTCATGGGAATGAGGTTATGGTGACGCTCCGGGAGGGTTTTGCGGAGAGCCTTGAGCACGCTTTCGATGCTCACGATGGGATGTACCTTGAGCAGGCCGCCCAGCACAATCATGTTGAACACCTTGATCATGTTCATCTCGGCCGCCTTGTCCATGGCGTCGATCCTGTACACGTGGATGTCTTTCCGCGTGGGGGGCGTGTTGATGCCGTAGCCGTCGTAAATGAGGGTTCCGCCCTTCTTGACCTTCTTTTCGAATTTTTCCAGGGAAGGCTGGTTGAGGACGATGGCCGTGTCATAGGAAGAGAGGATGGGGGAAGAGACGGGCTCGTCGCTCACGATCACGGTCACGTTGGCAGTGCCGCCGCGCTGCTCGGGTCCGTACGCCGGCATCCAGGTCACTTCCTTGTCTTCCATGAGGCCCGAATAGGCCAGAATCTTGCCCATCGAGAGGACGCCCTGTCCTCCGAATCCGGATATGATAATTTCGTGTGTCATAATGCCTTGCGATTATTTTCCGTTGTCCTTGAGGTCCCCGAGCGGATAGAACGGGAACATGTTCTCTTCCATCCATTTGTTGGCCTTGTCGGGGCTCATCCTCCAGTTGGTGTTGCAGGTGGAGACGATTTCCACCAGGTTGGAGCCCTTGCCCTGCATCGAATACTCGAATGCCTTGCGGATGGCTTTCTTGGCCTTGAGGATGGAGGCTACGTTCTGGACGCTCTGACGGGTCACATAGCAGGTGCCTTCCAGGGAAGCGGCGATATCGGCCATCTTGAGCGGGTAGCCGTGGAGTTTGGGGTCGCGGCCGTAGGGGCAGGTGACTGTCTTCATGCCCAGCAGGGTGGTGGGGGCCATCTGGCCGCCCGTCATGCCGTAGATGGCGTTGTTGATGAAGATGATGGTGATGTTTTCGCCGCGGTTGAGGGCGTGGATGGTCTCTCCGGTGCCGATGCAGGCCAGGTCGCCGTCACCCTGATAGGTGAACACCAGGCGGTCCGGCCACAGGCGCTTGACGGCGGAGGCCAGGGCCGGTGCGCGGCCGTGGGCGGCTTCCTGCCAGTCCACATCGATATATTTATAGGCGAAGACGGCGCAACCCACGGGGGAGATGGCGATGGTCTTGTCGGCCATGCCCATTTCCATCACGACTTCCGAAATGAGCTTGTGCACTACGCCGTGGCTGCAGCCCGGACAATAATGCATTGGCACGTCATTGAGCAGTTCCGGTTTTTTGTAAACCAGATTCTCCGGTTGAATGATTTCTTCTCTTGTCATAAGGCGCAGCTGATTAGATGGTCATTTTCTTAAGTTCTTCCACCACTTCTTCCGGTTCGGGGATGATGCCGCCCAGGCGGCCGTACCACTTGACCGGAACCTTGCACTCCACGGCCAGGCGGATGTCCTCCACCATCTGGCCGGCATTGATTTCCAGGGAGAGGATGCCCTTCACCTGGCTGCCCAGTTCGGCGATCCGCCTGGTCGGGAACGGCCACAGGGTGATGGGACGGAGCAGACCCACCTTCAGGCCTTCTTCCCGGGCGATGGCGATCACCTTCTTGGCGATACGGGCGGCGCTGCCGAAGGCGACGATCAGGTACTCGGTATCTTCCGTCCTGTACTCTTCGAACCGGACTTCGTTCTTCTCCACTTCCCTGTACTTGGCCTGGATGCGCAGGTTGTTGATTTCCATCTCTTCCGAGCGGAGTTCCAGGGAGGTGATGATGTTGGGTTTGCGCATGCCGATGCGGCCTGTCGTGGCCCACGGACATTCCTTGGCAATCTCTTCTTCCGTGCGGCGGGGCTTGAAAGGAGGCAGGACCACCTTTTCCATCATCTGGCCGATGGCACCGTCGGAAAGAATCATGGCAGGGTTACGGTACTTGAACGCCAACTCGAAGGCCAGGTCTACGAAATCGGCCATTTCCTGGACCGATGCCGGAGCCAGGGTGATGAGGCGGTAGTCGCCGTGGCCGCCGCCCTTGACGGTCTGGAAATAATCGGCCTGGCTGGGCTGGATGGTCCCCAGTCCGGGGCCTCCGCGGGACACGTTCACGATGAGGGCGGGCAGTTCGGCGCCGGCCATGTAGGAAATGCCTTCCTGCATGAGGCTGATGCCCGGGGAGGAGGAGGAGGTCATGACGCGCTTGCCGGAAGCGGCGCCGCCATAGACCATGTTGATGGATGCAACCTCACTTTCGGCCTGGAGCACCACCATGCCGGTGGTTTCCCAGGGCTTCTCCGCGGCCAGGGTCTCCAGGACCTCCGACTGCGGCGTGATTGGGTAGCCGAAATATCCGTCGCAACCGCAGCGGATGGCGGCATGGGCAATGGCTTCATTGCCTTTCATCAGGGTGACTTCTTTTTCAGCCATAACTAAGCCTCCTTTTTACGATAAACGGTGATACATCCGTCCGGGCATACGATTGCACAGGACGCGCAGCCCGTGCAAGTGTCTTCCAGGACGGTTTCGGCATAATTGTAGCCTTTCTGGTTCACGTTCTTGGTGGTCAGGGCAAGGACGTGAAGGGGACAGGCCACTACGCAGAGTCCGCAGCCTTTGCAGCGCTCGATGTCGACAACTGTCGCTCCTTTCATTTTAGCCATATAGGGGACGTTATTAATTATTGGTTATACATATCCTTGTTGTAGAAATCCAGGATTTCCCGGGCAATGTCCAGCGCCTGCCGGGCAGGGCTTTCCGGGTTCAGCTGGACGGCCTCCAGGTAGTTGTTCATGGCCATCTGCCAGTTCCCTTTCTTGCGCCAGGCGTTGCCCAGCAGGTAGAAGAGGCGGTCGTCCATCGCGCCGCCGCCGGAGCGCCATTGCTCCAGCAGGGCGATGGCCTCATCGGCCTTGTCGGCGTCCAGGAGAGCTTTTATCCTTTCTTTCATTTGGGATCGTTCACGAACATGCACCATCCGTAGGTGTCTTCTTCCAGACCCTTCTGGATGCCGATGATCCGGTTGTACAGTTTTTCGCTGATGGGGCCGCAGGTGTCCGGATACTTGTATTCCCGGGTGATGGTGCCGCTTTCCAGGGTAACCTTGTCGTCGATGCGGCTGATGGGGGTGATCACCACGGCGGTGCCGCAGGAATTGACCTCCTCGAAGGTCTCCAGTTCATCGATGAAGATGGTGCGGCGTTCCACTTTGAGGCCGATTTCCTCCGCGATCTTCCGGAGCGACTTGTTGGTGATGGACGGCAGTACGCTGGGCGAATTGGGGGTGACGTAGCATCCGTGCTTGATGCCGAAGAAGTTGGACGAGCCGAACTCCTCGATGTGGGTATGGGTGGCGCTGTCCAGGAACAGGAGCTCCCGGTAGCCCATCCTGTGGGCCAGGTTGTAGGCATGCAGGGACTGGGCATAGTTGGCGCCCAGTTTGTAGCCGCCGGAGCCGTAGGTGGCGGCGCGGTCGTAATTGCGGGAGATGACGGCGGTGCCGGGCTGCAGGCTCTTGGCGCCGGAATAGGTGCCGACGCCGGAAGCCATGATGGCGAACATCACGTCATTGGCCGATTTGATGCCCAGCTGGGGGTTGATGCCGAACAGGACGGGCCTCAGATAGAGGGAGGCGCCGCTCTCATACGGGGGGATGCAATCCCAGTTTTCCTGGACGCTCATTATGCACATGTCCAGGAACATCTCCATGTTGGGATGCGGCATGTCCAGGTACTGGGCGCTGCTCTCCATCCGCCTGGCGTTTTCGTCCGGACGGAAAAGGCGCACCCTGCCGTCCACGCCCCGGAAGGCCTTGAGCCCTTCGAAGCAGGACGGGGCATAATGGAACACCCCCGCGAAGCAGTGAAGGGAGAAGTCGAAGTCGTTCGTTGCAACGGGTTTGGTCCACCGGCCGTCGATGCACTTGGCATAGATGATGGCGTTGGTTGGATAATAGTTGAAAGAACGTTTGGAGTAATCTATCTCTGCCATAGTTGATTAGGATTAGTCTTCGATGATGCGGTCTTTGTTGTAGGTGTGGATTTTGGTGGCGCCGGCCAGGATGATGTAACCGTTCTCGGCCAGGGATTCCAGCTCGTTTTCCCCGGGATACACCACGACGGGCGCCAGCCAGTTCACTTTCTTTTCGATGGCGTCGGTGATGTCCTTGCTGTAGGCCACGCCGCCGGTGAGGATGATGACGTCCACCTTGCCGTCCACCACCGCGCCCTGCGCCACTATGTACTTGGTGATGTTGAGCACGAAGGCTTTCATGAACAGGGCGTAGTCCGGTTCGCCTTCCTTGGCCCGGCGGACCACTTCGCGCATGTCATTGGTGCCGAAGTAAGCCACGGCGCCGCCCTTGCCGATGAGTTTTTTCTTGATCTCCTGCTTGGTGTATTTTCCGCTGAAGCACATGTCGATGAGCGGGTAGGGAGGGCAGCAGCCGGCCCTTTCCGGGGTGATGGGACCGTCGCCTCCCAGGCCGTGGGACGTGTCGATGACCCTTCCGTCCCGGTGGAGGGAGATGGTGACACCGCCGCCCATGTGGCAGATGATGGCGGTGGTCTCATCGGCCTTGCGGCCTGTATCCCTGAGGTAGCGGCGCATGATGGCACGGGTGTTCAGGGCATGGAAGAGGGTGCGGCGGGGGAATTCGGGAATACCGCCCACATGGCACTCCGGCAGCATCTCGTCGGCCATGGGCGGATCGGCCACATAGGCGATGCATTTGCCGAAGCGGGGCTGCAGGCCTTCCTTGTCGCGGAGGGCGTTGATTTCGTGGGCGATGTTGTCGCCGATGAGGGCGCTCAGGTTGCAGGCGTGGTTGCCTTCCCGGCTGGAGGAAAGCACCTCGCGCATATCGGCATTCACATTGTAAACGCCTGTGATGCAGGGGGTGAAGAGGCCGCCGCGGCACATCACGATGTCGATGTCTTCCAGGCGGACGCCCTTTTCCCGGAGGGCACCGAGGATGGCTTCCGTCCGCATGCCGTCCTGGTCCATCACGTCGGCGAATCTGGAGAGTTCTTCGACCGAGTGTTCCAGTTTCTGCTCTATCAGAATGTCACCGTCATGGTAATAGGCGAATTTGGTGGTTATGGATCCCGTGTTTACGACGAGGATATTGCCCCTGGGGGCCTTTCCGTTAATATTTTCGATTCTTGCCATATGAAGTTTTTACGAATCTGACTACAAGAACGGAAAAATTTTCAAAAAACGCAAGCCTTGTTAAGAAAAATTATAATATCTTTTCGTTTTAATCTTGCATTTTGTTTTTAGGTTTCAAATTTTAATTAAAAATTTTAAGAATTAAGCGAAATCAAATACCTCAACAGGAGAGGTCTTTTGTGATGACCCGATTTCTCCAGATGTCGAAACAGAGACGCCGCTGGAAGATGCATTGGCGTGGATCACGCAGTGGTCATAAAAACGGGAAAAGTGCGACGATAAACAACGCTAAACCACCGCTTAGGCCCACGGAGACCTGAAGCGGTGGTTTGGGATTATAGGGCTGTACACGTCTGTGGTGCTACCTCTTGACGTAGATGAGGGGCATGGGGGTGTTGCTGGTGGCCTTGCCGTTTCCGGTAATGGTGAAGTCAATGTTTGACAGGAACTCGATGTCCTCCTGCCTCTGCTCCTCCTCCATTTCGTACCAGCGGTAGGGCAGCTCTTCAGTGTACTTGAGCTCGAAGGTTTCGGGATCCAGGGCTCCGTCTGACATGAACCAGCCTGAGTAGTCTTCCTTCTTGATAAGAGCATCCCACGCCTCGGTGACGTTGATGTTCAGGATGTTGTTTTGGTAAGTGTAGGTTCCCTTTAGGTGGTCACCCCAGGCCACGATGTACACATCGACATTGTTGCCTTTGAAGATGAAGGTCAGGCGCTGATCTCCCTTACCAACCTGGCTTTCGTCCATCACGCCGTCCCATCTTCCTTCCAAGGAGGTGCCGGAATTGTCATCGCTCTTCTCGCAGGAAATAAACAGTGCAGCTAAAGCGGCAAAAATCAAAAGTATCTTTTTCATGGTCGTTTGTTTTAAGTTTTCAAAGATAATCAGACGGGAGCCCAAACTTCTGTCAATTCGTAAAAACGTTGTTTCAAAACATACAAATGCGGCAATACGGCCAGTTTTATTGAGTATTAGGCACCTTTTCCCATTCGGATAAAAAATGCTAACTTTGTTCCCGTTATGAAGAGATTATTGTCAATAGCGTTGGCGGCGCTGTGCGTAGCCTGCGCACCCGCAAGGCAGGAACTGAAAACCGGAGACCTGTTTTTCGTTGCCCTTCCCGGGGATTATCAGGTAGAAGATGACATGGATTCGGCAATTATTGATGCCACCGTGTCCGACGAATTGAATCTTATCCATGCGGGAATACTGGAGGTGGCCGATGACGGTGTGTGGGTGATTGATGCAACGCTCAAGTACGGAGTGGACCGTCACCCCCTTGACACCATGCTGGGGCAATTCACGCTGAAAAACGGCGAAATGCCCGCCTTCATCGTGAAGCGGCTGAAAAAAGGTTACCGACCGGAATTCATCGACAATGCAAAGGCCCAGTGCGGCCAGCCGTATGACAACGCCTTCCTTCCTGACAACGGCGCGCTGTACTGCACCGAGCTCATAAGGGAAAGCTACCGCACCCCGGAGGGCGAATTCATCTTTCCGGAAAAGCCGATGAACTGGAAAAACTCAGAGGGCGAGATCCCTCCATACTGGACCTGGCTGTTCGGCCTTTTGGGCATGGAAGTGCCGCAGGACGTTCCCGGAACGAACCCGCACGACATGGCACTCCTGCCGATACTGGAAGACGTGGATATAGACCTTGTCAGTCTCCGTAAGGATTAGCGTCGTCCCATTCGCGGACGATGTCTCCGTGGGAGGCTTCGCAGTGAGTCTTGATTGAGTTCTTGCGCTCTACATCAAGAGATTCCCACCATCTGGTACATGCCGGGTAATAGGAAAGGGTTTCGTCAGTGACGCCTGCCTTCATGAGGCCTTTGCGGGCAATGCGCTCCTTCTCCTTGACCGGAAGGGATGCCCACCATGTTTCGAGATCTGTATTGGACATGTTCGTTTCGTTTGGACAGTGCAAAGTTATAAAAACTAATGAACACAAACAAGCTGCGCGATAAGTTCCAGCCAGACTGCATCAGTTTGGTCGAAGGTTGAATACTCGTCGCTGTCGATGTCCAGGACGGCGACAATATCGGCCCCGGAGTAGACTGGAACGACGATTTCCGAGCGGGAAAGGCTGCTGCAGGCGATGTGTCCGGGGAATTCTTCCACGTCGGGAACCACGATGGTGCGCGCTTGTTTCCATGCCGTGCCGCATACACCCTTGCCATAGCCGATCCTCAGGCAGGCCGCATCTCCCTGGAACGGCCCCAGAACGAGCTCGCTGCCCACAACGCGGTAAAATCCCGTCCAGAAAAACTTCATTTTCTTTGATATGAGTGCCGATATGTCGGCCATCTTGGCGGTGACATCGGCCTCGTCTCCGAGGAAGAGCCTTATGTCCTGGTACAGCCGCAGGTAAATGAACGTCTTAAGGGACAGATGGCAGTAACCGTCCGGGTTTTTGTCCAGGTAGTCGCGGTGGTATTCTTCGGCCGGGTAGAAGCAGCGAAGCGGCTCGAGTTCCGTGACGATGGGAACGCCAAGGCGGGACTCGGTTTCGCGGAAGGCCTGCTCGATTACGGGGCGGTCTTCATCATCGGCATAGAAGACGCCGCTGCGGTAGCGGGTGCCTTCGTCGTGGCCCTGGCGGTTGAGGGTGAGAGGGTCGGTGACGGTGAAAAACAGCTTCAGAAGCATTCCCAGGCCCACCCTGTCCGGGTTGTAGGTGACCTTGACGGTCTCTGCGTGGCCGGTGGTGTCTGTGTAAACTTCCTTGTAGGAAGGGTTCTCCGTATTGCCGTTGGCATAGCCGGGCACGGCTTCAAGGACGCCGTCGACGCCCTTGAAGAAGTGCTCTACGCCCCAGAAACATCCGCCGGCGAAGTAAATTACCTTTTTATTCATTATCGGCAAAAAGCTTCACGATGTTGAGGATAACCTCCGAGGCCTTTTCCATGCTCCTGAGGGGGACGAACTCCATTTTTCCGTGGAAGTTCAGGCCGCCTGCGAAGATGTTGGGGCACGGGAGGCCCTTGAAGGAGAGGTTGGCTCCGTCGGTGCCGCCGCGGATGGGCTGGATCTTGGCCTCGATGCCGGCCATTTCCATCGCCTTTACGGCCTTCTCTATAATATGGTAGTGAGGTTCCACCTGCTCCCGCATGTTATAGTACTGGTCCTTGACGGTGAGCTGGACGGTCCCTTCTCCGTATTTGGCGTTGATGAAATCGGCAACTTTGCCGATGAGGGTCTTCTTGTCCTCGAATTTCCGGCGGTCGTGGTCGCGGATGATGTAGGCGAAATCGGCCTCCTCAACGGCGCCCTTGAAGGAGATGAGGTGGAAGAAGCCTTCGTAGCCCTCGGTATATTCCGGGCGCTGCTCTATAGGCAGGAGGGAATTGAATTCCTGGCCGATGAGGATGGCGTTTTTCATCTTGCCCTTGGCGCTGCCGGGGTGGACGTTCCTGCCCTGGACGTGGATTCTGGCGCTTGCGGCGTTGAAGTTCTCGAACTCCAGTTCGCCGATTTCGCCGCCGTCCATGGTGTAGGCATAATCGGCCCCGAAGCGCTTGACGTCGAATTTTACCACGCCTCGGCCGATTTCTTCGTCGGGGGTGAAGCCGATTTTAAGGGGGCCGTGCTTGAATTCGGGGTGCTCCACGATGTACTGGACGGCGGTCATGATTTCGGCGACGCCGGCTTTGTCATCGGCCCCGAGGAGGGTGGTGCCGTCCGTTGTGATGAGGGTTTCTCCAACGTAGTGAAGCATTTCCGGGAATTCTTCGGGCTTCAGCTGCAGGCCTGGGACGCCTTTGAGGTCGATGGCGCCGCCGTCGTACCTGTCGATGATCTGCGGCTTGACGTCCTTGCCGCTGGCATCAGGGGCGGTGTCTACATGGGCGATGAATCCTACGGCCGGAGCTTCCACGTTGCCGGGAATGGATGCCATTACGTAGCCAAACTCATCCAGGGTGGCCTCCACACCCATATCATTCAGCTCTTTGCAGAGCATTTTCAGAAGGTTCAGCTGCTTTGCTGTAGAAGGCTGCGACTCACTTTCCTCATTTGACTGTGTGTCAACAGCAACATAGCGTAAAAATCTGTCTAATATCTTTTCCATAATACCTTTTGTCATTTCGAGCCGCCCTTTGTCATTTCGAGCGAAGTCGAGAAATCTATTTTTCAGTTTTCAAAGAAGCATAAATCGTATAGGCAATAAGGGCGATGAACGGGACGATGGCCACGGCCTCTCCGAAGTGGGCGTTCCACTCGGTGAGGAAGAGGTCTACGTTGGCAAAGCGCAGGATTGCGCTCACCACGCCCATGAGCGCGCCGCCGGCGATGAAGCCGGAAGCGATGAGCGTTCCCTTCTCCTGTCTCTTGGCGTTAAGGGCCGCATCCTTGCTGCGTGAGCCCACGTACCAGGAAATGGCACCGCCGATAACCAGCGGGAGGTTGAGGTCGATGGGAATGAACATGCCAAGGGCGAACGGCAGGGCCGGAACGCCGCAGAAGTTGAGCACGATGGCGATAGCCGCGCCGATTCCGTACAGCAGCCAGGGCGCTCCGCCGCCGCTGAACATGGGCTGGATGACGGCCGCCATTGCATTGGCCTGAGGCGCCACAAGGGCGTTTTCGCCGGTGAAGCCGTAGGTCTTGTTCAGCACCAGCATGACGCCGCATACTGTGACTGCGCTCACTGCTACGCCAAGGAATTTCCAACCTTCCTGCTTTTTGGGCGTGGAGCCAATCCAGTAGCCGATTTTGAGGTCGGTGATGAAGGAGCCTGCAACGCTGAGTGCGGTACATACGACGCCGCCGATTATCAGCGCAGCGGCCATTCCAGCATTGCCCTTGAGGCCCACAGCAACCAGGATGAGGGATGCGATGATGAGGGTCATCAGCGTCATGCCGCTCACGGGGTTGGAGCCCACGATTGCGATGGCATTTGCGGCCACCGTCGTGAACAGGAAGGCGATTACGGCAACGATGAGAAGTCCCACCAGGGCCTGCCAGACATTGTTCACCACGCCGCCGAATGCGAAGAATGCAAAGATGACGAGAAGGGCGATGACAACTCCGAAGACGATGGTCTTCATCGGCAGGTCTTCCTCTGTGCGCACGGCCTTTTCGTCCAGGGTGCCCGGCTTGCGCCTGAACTCCTTGACGGCCAGTCCCGCCGCGCTCTTTATGACGCCGAAGGACTTTATGATGCCGATGATGCCCGCCGTTGCGATACCTCCGATTCCGATATGCCTTGCGTAGTCCTTGAAAATCTGCTCCGGAGCCATTTCGCCGATGGTCTGCGTTACGCCGGTGCCCATGAGGTCAATGACGCTGCCGCCCCAGATGAGGTTCATGAGCGGAATGATGATAAGCCACACCAGGAGCGAACCGCAGGTAATGATAAACGCATACTTGAGGCCGATGATATAACCAAGGCCGAGCACCGCAGCGCCCGTATTCATCTTGAGGACGATCTTGGCCTTGTCTGCCACAACCTGCCCCCAGTGCATCACCGTGGTGGAAATGGTTTCCGCCCAGGTGCCGAAGGTGGCCACCAGGAAGTCATACAGACCGCCGATAAGGCCTGCCGCGATGAGCGTCTTGGCGCTGTCTCCGCCGCTTTCGCCGCTCACCAGCACCTGCGTTGTGGCAGTGGCCTCGGGGAACGGATACTTGCCGTGCATTTCCTTGACGAAGTATTTGCGGAACGGAATGAGGAACAGGATTCCCAGCACGCCGCCGAGCAGCGAGCTCAGGACCATCTGCCAGTAGTTCACTTCAACGCCCAGAATGTATATTGCGGGCAGCGTGAAGATGGCGCCGGCAACCACTGCGCCGGAGCATCCGCCGATGCTCTGGATAATCACGTTCTGAGCCAGCGAATCGTTCTTCTTGAGCGCTCCCGTGAGCCCCACGGCGATGATGGCAATGGGGATTGCCGCCTCGAACACCTGGCCCACCTTGAGGCCAAGGTATGCCGCCGCTGCGCTGAACAGGATAACCATGAGCACGCCCACGGCCACAGAATACGGTGTAACTTCCGAATACTTCTTGTTAGGGTCCAGAAGGGGCTTATACTCCTCTCCGGGCTTCAGCTCCCGGTGCGCATTCTCCGGCAACTGCATGTTTTTCTTTTCTTCCATACAACAAATATACACAAATATTCGTTATTCCGGCTTGACGTAGCGTTTACCGGTCACTGCTTTTACCCCATCTATATACGCAGGCGCGTATGCGGGAGAGGTGTGGCGGCCGGGGGCGATTTCGCCGTCACGGCTGGGACGCATGATCTGGTCATTGTGCTTGACGATGAGGAAATAGGCCAGTTTTTCCCAGCGTTTCATCATCCTGTCCGTGTAGTCTATGGTTTTCCGAGTTACGAACTCGGTCAGTTCGCCGGGGGTGAGTTCCCGGGCGCGGGCTTCGACGGCGGCCTGGTCATCGGCATAGTAGTCCTCAAGTTCGTTTTGGGCTTCGCGGAGGTCGCCGATCATTGCGCTCCAGCGGGGGTAGACCATGTTCGCCACGAAATTGTTCACCCAGAAGGCGCTGCCCCAGCTGAATTCGCGGATGTCGTTGTTCTCCCGGCGGAAGGGCTCGGGGACTATGTTTGCACCGCAGTAGACGGGGACATAGGCCACCATGGTGGCGTCGTCAAGGTTGAAATATGTTACGCCGCCTACGGCATCGGGCAGGAAGGAGCGCATCTGGCACACCATGGTCATGCCGCTCTGCTGGCAGCCGATGGGCCTTTCACGGAACATCTTCGTGCCGTCCGATGCGGTGAAATTCACCGGCTGGTTGCGGTAAGGAGAGGCCCAGGGGCCGGCTGAAATATCGGCAGTCATGTCAAGGGCGGTGCCTTCGTAGTGGTCGCGCATGTCGGCCATAATGTCGCGGACGGAGACCTTGGACTTGGGCTCGATCCAGAGGGGCAGTTCGTCGCATACGTCGAACTTTCCGTCAATGAAGGGGAGGTAACTGTCGATGACGGCGGCGTCGTAGTGGCGGCGGAAGAAGCTCCAGACGCGGGCTTCGCAGGCGCGCGCCTTGCTGAAAGTCATCGGCTGATAGGCTTCGCGGAAGGAGAAGTCGGCATCGGCACCGGTGTAATAGCCCATTTCGCGGGCGAAGGAGATGACGTCCTTGGAATACATGCAGTCGCCTTCGATAATGCAGACGTTGCTCTTTTTGGGGGCCTTCTTCACCTGAGGGAACTGCCTGATGCGGCTGGAGTTGGCATAGGCGGTGACGCAATTGTCGGGGAGGCGGCGGGCCACCCATACCGCGCCCTTTCTTCCGGGACCCTTGCCGATGAGTTCCATAATCCAGGCCTCGTCCTTGTCGCAGACGGCGAACGATTCTCCCGTTTCATTGTACCCGTACTCCTGCACCAGGGCATCCATCACCAGAATGGCCTCCCGGGCCGATGCACTCCTCTGCAGCGCCAGCTGCATGAGTGTGAAATAGTCCAGCCAGCCTTCGCGGTTCTGCAGTTCTTCGCGCCCGCCCCAGGTGGTTTCGACTATGCTCACCTGCTTTTCGTTCATCAGACCCATTACAGCGTAGGTGTACTCCGCTTCCTTTATATAATGAGGCTCGGATGCTCCCCAGCTGCGTATGGCCAGCATCTCACCCTTGGCATGGCGCCCCGGGGCCGAATAGGTAAGGGATGACGCGAAACCGAAGCCGTCGCAGTTGTATGTGCAGATCACGCTGCCGTCTGCCGATGCGCCCTTTCCCACTATGAGGTTGGTGCATGCAAAACCGGCAACTGTCACAAGGCCAGCCAGGAAGGAGAGAAATAGTCGTTTCATATCGTTCAGGTTTTATTTTTCCCGAAGATACGAATAAATATAGGTAAAGAAAAATTCTCAAAAATTTTTGAAAAAAGTTTTGCTAGTTCAGAAAAAGTTTCTACCTTTGCAGTCCCGTTTGAAACGAACGGGATTTTTTACGGCCTTTTAGAGCCGAAAGTTCTTTGAAATGTAAGTTTGTCAAGGTCAAGGAAGACGAACGTTGAGGACCGGAGCAACCTATGGGTTGTGAGGACCGGAGACGGAGTCTGACGCAGAGATTGACAAAGTTGCATCAAAGAAAAGATCTTTGACAATACTGAGAAAAAGTAATCAAGAGGTAAAGCAAAAGATAGAGTTAGTCTGTAAACTTTGAATACGGAATTTTCGT
>OCVV011361519.1_pt1 | contig 21120 bp, 18 predicted proteins | sample 1539721 | NCBI WGS metagenome assembly OCVV01 (sample SAMN02144230, study PRJEB22623) | gut metagenome | biome: sheep rumen | host: Ovis aries | place: New Zealand
TTCTTCTTTAGTTAATACTCTTTTTTCTAGTAAATCAGGTCTTCTTTCTAAAGTCTTTCTTAAAGACTCTTTAAGCCTATATTCTTTTATATCTTTGTGGTTGCCTGATAAAAGTACATCAGGGACCCTCATTTTCTTATATTCTACTGGCCTTGTATACTGTGGATATTCTAAAAGTCCATTTGAAAACGAATCATCACTTGCTGAATCCTCGTTTATGGCATCATGTAAAAGTCTTATTACACTATCACTTATTACCATAGATGCAAGTTCTCCACCAGTAAGCACATAATCCCCAATCGATATTTCATCATCAACAAAGCTTCTTATTCTTTCATCAAACCCCTCATAATGACCACAAACAATCATTATTTCTTCTTTTTTTGAAAGTTCTTCAGATATTCTTTGATTAAATACTCTACCTTGTGGGGTAGCAAGTATTACATATGAGTCATCACTCTTATTATCAAGTATCGCCTCATCAAGTATATCACACTTTAAAACCATACCAGCTCCACCACCACATGGAGTATCATCAACATGATGAAATTTATCTTTTGAATATTTTCTAAAATCTATAATCTCTATTTCGCATACGCCTTTATCAATAGCTCTTTTAATGATTGATTCATTAACAAAGCCTTCATACATATTAGGAAATAAAGTTAATATCTTTATTTTCAAAATAATCCCTCAATTTCATTAACCATTATATAATCACTAGTTACTTCAATTATAAATTCATCTATAAATGGAACTAGATGTTTTTTATTATTAAAATTAATCTCTAAATAATCAGCTTGAGGATAATTAATAATTGTTTTAACTATTCCTCTATCTTCTTTATTTTGATTAATCACCTTTTTACCTATAAGTTCATTATAGTAATAGCCTTCATCAAGTTCTTCTCTATCATCCTTATGAACAAATATTTCATCTCCATGATATTTTTCAACCAAATTAATATCATGTAAATCTTTAAATGTTACAAGTAAATCTTCACCAAAATCTCTAACTGTATCAACAGTTACTTCGATATAACTATCTTGGTGATTTATATAAAGTTTATTTCCACTAGTAAAACGATCAAAATCAGTTAAAGGTTTTACTTTTAATTCTCCTTTAACTCCATGAGTTTTAAGTATTTTACCGCATTTAAAGTAGATAATATCTGTATTCATAAATCTAATCTCCGTCAAAGATAATTATAACATAAATAAAAAAAAGATTATAGCATAATTTCACTATAATCTTAATTTAATTAAATTTATAATTTAATTTTCTTCGCTTTCGATATCCAAATGGATTCTTTTGCCTTCCTTAGAAGCTCCAGCATATAACACTGTTCTAATAGCTTTTGCAATGTTTCCGCCTTTGCCCACTACTCTACCGAAGTCTTGAGCTTTAACAGTAACCTTATATTCTAGATCATCTTCATCATCATTTAATCTTTCGATTTTTACATCCTGAGGATTCGCAACTAATGGAAGAACTAAACTTTTTATTAATTCTTCGTAATTAATCATGATACTCTCCTACTTAACTTCGATATTATTATTCTTTAATAATCTCTTTACTGTATCAGTAACTTGAGCACCCTTATCTAACCATGCTTTAACTTTGTCAGCTTCAACAGTTACAGTTTTAGGTTCAGTTCTAGGATTATAAGTTCCTAATATTTCTAAGAATTTACCATCACGTGGGCTTCTTGAATCTGCAGCAACAATACGATATTTTGGAGCCTTGTGTGCACCAAATCTTTGTAATCTAATTTTTACCATAATATTTCACACTCCTATTTCAAACTGCTACTATTATACCATAAAAAAATAGTCTGTCAAGTATTTTTTCTTGACAGACATATTCTTATAATTTTATTAATCTTTTTTCTTTAAATTTGTTTGAAATAGATGACTTTAAATCATTAAAATCATTATTTAAAATCTCATTAATTTTAGCCTCAAGCTTAAAGTATTCTTTTACCTCTTCTTTTTCAAATAGCTTAGTTTTAGCCGCACTAAAATCATTAGCTATCAAATCAGTTAGATAACCTTTTTCTTTAGAATCTAAGTATATTGATTCTTTTGTTTTCATGCCAATTATAAGATTTTTATAATTAGAATTAATATATTCCTTTAATTCTAATAATCTTTTATATTCTTCGCTTTTTCTTAGCTCGCTATAATATAAATCTATAATCTCATCAATTGTTTGCATATTTTTTTGCAACTTCCTTTGCCAAATTAAGTGCTTCTACTGAAGGTTTTCCTTTATGATAGATATATTCTTCAGATACATCTATTCCTTTTTCCTTAAGCATGTTTTTCATGATTGTAAGTGCATGTTTAGAAAACCAAGACGTAGAAAATACTACAGCCTTTTTAACAAGCCTTCCGTTTAATGTAGAAATGTATTTTTTTAAGTGTTTATCAAGACCATAAGCATATAGTGCACCACCTAAAAATAGTACATCTACTTCTTCAGTTAATTGTGCATCGCTTTGATCAACCGATATTGCTTTTACCTTTAATTCTTCAGCTATAGCTTCAGCAATAAGCTTTGTAGAGCCGCCTCTTGAATAATATCTTACCACTTCCATGTCTAGCACCTCCAGTTTTTCTATCAATTATAATATATTATTTTAAAAATATCCATCTTTTTCTTATTTTATTAGATAAATTTTTGATTTTTTAGTTTAAAAATTAAAAAATCTTCTTTAAAACAGAAGATTAATTAATAACTATATTTTTTACCCATTTCTTTTGTCTATATCTAATAGTACCTGCAATAACCTTAGTTAATTGTTCGCTTTCAAGCATTAAAAATACCCAAGTTATTTCAAGATTAAGTCCAAAGGCACCTAAACATCCCATAGGGATTGCGTATACCCATAAAGATAATAGTTCCATTACCATACAAAATACTGTATCTCCACCACTTCTTAAGATACCAACAATATTTATTAAGTTAAATGTTCTTGCAGGCATTAATATCGCATATACGATACATACTTTAAATATATAATCTCTTACTATTTCAGTAGTCTTATATAGTGATGTATAAGGCTTAATTAAACCAATTAATATTCCAGCAAGAGCCATAGACATAATAACACCTGTAATAAGTAATGTTTTTGCACTCTTTTCTGCTTCCTCAAGCTTATTTGCTCCAAGCTCGTTTCCAACTATTACAGAGCATGCTGTTGATACACCAAATAAAAGTGCGTAAACTAACTCTTGTAAGGCAGACGCGATAGTCATTGCGGCAACAACATTATCATCCATATGTCCATATATTACTGAATACATAGTTGTGCCTAAGCCCCAACCAAATTCATTAATGATAACAGGTACTGCAAATCTTAAATTCTTCTTTACAATTTCCTTATTAATATTTAGCATTTCTTTAATTGATAAATCATATTTAGATTTAGATATTTTTAAATATATTACCATTAATAAAAATTCAGTACCTCTAGCAATTAATGTACCTACTGCGGCACCATTTGCTTTCAATTCTGGAAAACCTAATTTACCATAAATAAATAGATAATTAAATATAACATTAACAATAACGCCACCAAGTGTAAACATCATTGGCGCTCTTGTTCTATTTATACTTCTAAATAGACCTGTTGCGGACATTGAAAATGCTGTAAATAGATAACTAACTGATACTATTCTTAAATATGGTGCGCCAATATTTATTAATGTCTCACTATTAGTAAATATACGCATTAATACGTTTGGTACTGAAACACCTAAAATAAAAAATATAGCTGCACCACCTAAGGCAAGCATATTCATAAATCCATAAGTTCTATTTAAGTTTTTAGTATCACCTTTACCAAAATACTGACTTAATAAAACAGAGCATCCTGATGTGATACCAAAAACAAGCAAGGACATTACAAAAAACACTCTATTTGCAAGTCCAACGGCTGATACATAATCCTCACCTAAAGACCCAATCATGAATGTATCTATAACATTAACAAATGTATTTATTAAATTTTGAAGTGCGACTGGTACTCCTATAAATAGTACCTTTTTCCAAAATCTTTTATCCATAATTTTTACCAACCGCTATATTTTAACATAATATTTTCTAATTGCAAGGAAAAAATAACAACAAAAAACCACTAGGTTAACTAGTGGTCTATAATGCTATTTTAAACTCTCGTATACTTCTTTTAATTTATTACCGATATCTTTAAGATTTCTTTCTACTGTTTTTTGATATGCATTTTCTATCATATCACTTACATCATTATTAAAGATATAGTTAAGGTTATCGATAAATTCATCATTATTTTTACCCTTTAGGACATCACGCTTATCTTCTAGCCAATCAGAAAATACACCAATATCTCTAACTATTACAGGTAGCCTTGATGCCATTGCCTCAAGTACTGCAATACCTTCATTTTCTTCATGACTTAAAAATAAGAAGGCATCAGCTCTCATAAATGCACCACGTAATACATTTATATCAACATATCCTGGCATTAAAACATTACTAGGGCGATTCTTAATAGCTCTATTAATCTTTATTTGCCTCATAATTGGTTTTAAATAGCCAAACCATATAAATGTAACATCAGGCATTTTTCTTGCAATTTCAAAGAAATCTCTGATTCCTTTTCTTTCAAAATATAAGCCAGCACATATTACTATTTTTTTATCTTTTGGAAGATTAAAGAATTCATCAAACTTTAAAGCTTTTTCCTCATCATATTTATAATCTTCAACCATTATACCATTAGATACTGCATAAACTGGACAATTTACGCCTTTATAATTTTCAATTAAATGCTTTGAATAATTTGTTGGTGTAATAATTGCATCTGCATGTCTATACATTCTTTTAATTAAATGATTATAAAGTGGAGCGATTAATCTCCAGCATCTAAATGAATATTTAAAATCTTCAACAGTAGAATGTCCATGAACTATTACTTTCTTACCATCTTTTTTACATTTCTTTAAAACCTTATATGAATCAAAAAATAATGTATTAATATGTGGTATATCATAATTATCATTTGGATCAAGAGTATACTCGACTTCAGCAAGCTCTAAAGCTTTCTTTTGGTGAGTCATCGCTCTACCTATACCACTTTGTTTCATTTTCTTTTGATTTTCAAAATATAATAGAACCTTCATAAATAAACCTCATTAGGTTTATTATATATCTCATTAATGAAAAATAAAAGAGGCAATTTTCATTGCCTCAATTATCTATTTTATTTTTTTTATTTTCGATCTGCAAGTTGTGCAATTAGAATTAATAATCTTAATAATTCCATATAGATATATACTAAGCTTATTTCCATTCCAAGTGCAACATTCCATTCTTCTTTCTTTGGTGAGCCACCAGCAACAACAGCTTGTGCTTCACAGAAGTTATATGTTAATGTGATAACTCCATATAATAAGAAGAAGACTTCAACACCAATACACATCCATAAGTATGTTGAATAACCCCATTCAGAATTATATCCTGTAGAGCCTCTCATAACTAAACCGAAGATTAGAGTTGCTAAAGCTAAAAGTAAACCACTAATTAATAAGCCTAAAACTACTGCTCTTAATTTGTTAGATGGTTTAACAACACCAGTTGCAAATAATAATAACATAACACCATAAATAACAAATGTACCTAAAATACAAATAACACCAGCAAATCTAATCATATAATGATCTACAATTGATGTTAATGCTCCAATTGTAAAACCAATTGCAACTGAATAGATAGTACCTGTTACAGGTGTAGTACGTGATGAAAATCTACCAATTAAACCAAAGATGAATGCAACAATTGATGAAATAACTACAGCAATCAAGAATGATGATAGTGGATATGCATCTCCTGTAGCATTAGCTTTATTTACTAGCATTGGAAGTAAGAAATATGCAAGTAAAGCTCCTACTAAATTCATAGCCAAGAAAACTGCTGTTTTGAGTGCTACACCTTTATATGATGCTGCTTCGCTCTTATCTAGAATTACTTGACCAGTTGTAATGTTTTTATATAGTGGACTTGGTTTCATAATAATCCCTCCTATTTTTTATTCCTAAAATATTATAACATCTTTTATAGTATTTTTAATACTATTTTTTAAAATAACATAATATCACACAAATTAGAATAATGTATTTGGATTATCATCAAGTCCAAATATACCATCAGTTTCTAATTTATCTTGATCTGGTAAATTACCAAATACACGGGCTAAATCAAACTTATCAAATAGAGTTTGAGATAATTTAGTTCTATTTTTAATATCCTTTTTAGAAGTAAACGGACGTTCATTTCTTGCATCAGTTATAGTGTATGCAACCGCCTCACCTAAACCATCTTCTGCAGTAAATGGGATTCTTAGTCCTGTTTCTTCAATTTTAAAAATAGTTGCCTCACTCTTATTAATATCAATTGGTAAGAATTTATAGCCACGCTTAGTCATTTCAAGTGCAACCTTAAGTGCAGTAATTAAATCATCTTCTTTTGCTTTTCTTTGATTTTTAGGTACTGCATTTAATGCTCTAATTCTTTCAACTATCGCAAAAGAACCTGCAACATATGTTTCTATCTCATGGGCATTTGCACGTTTAGAAAACCATGCACTATAAAATAGTAATGGTGAATATACTTTAAACCAAGCAATTCTTAGTGCCATTAGGACGTATGCTGTAGCGTGAGCCTTAGGGAACATGTATTCGATTCTTTGACAAGACCAAATATACCACTCAGGTACACCTTTTGATCTCATGTACTCTTTATATTCGCCCCATTTTTCTATTTCTCCTTTATGGAATTTACCTTTTCGAACGAATTCCATAATATCAAATGACTTTTTAGGTTCAAGACCATATTCCATTAATTGGACCATAATATCGTCACGACAACCGATAACTTGTTCAAACTCAATATTGCCATATTCAGTAACACCAGTTACTAAATCTTCAGCATTACTATTCCATACGTTTGTTCCGTGTGATAAACCTGATATTTTAACAAGTTCAGCAAATGTCTTTGGTCTAGTTTTAACTAACATGTTGTTAACGAAATCTGTACCAAATTCAGGGATTGCGTAAGATGCAACTTCACTTTCAATATCTTCTGGTTTTAAATCAATACAATCAGTAGCTGAGAATAATTGATATACTTTAGGATCATCTACCGGAATATCTTCTGGTTTACTAAATGGATAATTTTCAGGGTGTTCCTTAACATAATCCATAAAGAACTTGATGATAGTCGGATCATCGTGTCCTAGGATATCAAACTTAAGTAAGTTCTTCTCAAATTTATGATAATCATAATGAGTTGTACGCCATGTTGAATCCATATTATCAGCTGGGTACTGAACGGCTGTAACATCATAAATATCTACATAATGTGGAACAACAACAATTCCACCTGGATGTTGTCCTGTTGAACGTTTAATACCAACAAGCTTTTGACTTATTCTATCTATTTCACAGTCTCTAAGTGAAATATTATTTCTTTCACAATATCCTTTTACATAGCCATATGCGTTTTTATCAGCTAGTGTTTGGATAGTACCAGCTCTAAACGCATTTTCAGGGCCAAATACTTCTCTAATATATTCATGAGCTTTTGCTTGATAATCTCCTGAGAAGTTAAGGTCGATATCTGGTTCCTTTCCACCACCGTAGCCTAAGAATGTTTCAAATGGAATATCGTGTCCATCTTTTTTAAGTTTACCACCACAGTGTGGACATACCTTATCAGGTAAGTCGTAACCAGAGTGAACTTTTCTTAATACTTCTTGGAAGCTAGCTTCTTCTTCAGTAATTCCATATTTTTCTTCATCCTCTTTAGTCATCTTTAAAACATGGAACTTACAGTTAGGGCAATAATAGTGTGGTGCTAGTGGGTTAATTTCTGTAATATTCATCATTGTCGCAACAAAAGATGAGCCAACAGATCCACGGGAACCTACTAGATATCCATCATTAAGTGATTTAATAACTAGTAAGTGGGAAATATAATATACTGACATATAACCACTATTAATAATTGAAGTCATTTCTTTATCAAGACGTTCTTGAATTATTGGATGTGGTTTAGTTCCATATTTTTTCTCTAAGTTACCATATACTATTTTTTTTGCTTCTTCAACAATTGAAGGAATTCCTAAATTATCTTTAAACTCATCATCGTGTGGTGCGAATGTTTCATCTTTAAAGATTGAATAGCGTTCAGTCATATCAGCAATGATATTAGTATTTTTAACTACTATTTCATATGCTTTTTCTTCACCTAAGAAACTAAATTCAGATAACATTTCTTTTGTAGTTCTTAAATGAACTGATGGAGCTGGTGCGTGATCTTTAATAACTGCTTCTTTTAGATAGTGTATACCTCCACCAAGTTGTGGGGCATCAATTAATATATCGCGATATCTTTTCTCATCCGGTAAAAGATAGTGGCTACCACTTACCGCAACAACCATCTTTCCAAGCTTATCAGCTACACTAATTATTTTCTTTAATGTATCTATAATATCTTCTTTACCATGATATAAAGATGGATAGTGATGTGAATATCCATCTGGTGGTAATATTTCAACATAGTCATAATATTCCATTACTCTTTCAAGCTCTTCAATATCTTTATTTAAGGCAACCTCAAATACTTCGCCACGTTCAAGTGATGTTGAAACTAAATTGCCTTCTCTATATTTATCTAAGATGCTCTTTAAAAGTCTAGCGTTACCATATAAGTGATTAGTCATCGCATCACTTGTAAGCTTAAGTAAATTCTTATATCCAGCCGGGTTTTTCGCAATTACTGTAACCATCTTTGGAATGATATAACGATAGTGAACATTTGGATCAATAAGTGAATTTATATCTTGGTAATTATAAATACCCTTCTTATATAAATCCTCAAGCATATATACAAAGCATAGTGCTGTAACACGAGTATCGTCACTAGCTCTATGGTGATGTTCTTGCTTAACCTTAAAATATGAAGTTAATACTTTTAAGTTAAATGCTTTAACCTCATCATGATATCCCGCTCTAAATAGATTAAGTGTATCAATAACTGGGAATATCTTTTTCTCCATTTTACACTTCTTCATTTTAGCATAAATAAATTCAACGTCGAATTTAGCATTATGGGCAACCCAAATTGCGCCACTAGAGAATGCTAAGAATTTTTCTAATACCTCTTCAATTTGAGGAGCATCCTTTACATCTTCATCAGTAATAGATGTAAGCTTTGTTGTCTTTTCTGATAATGGTCTATTTGGATTAACGAAGGACTCAAATACTGACGTAATAATACCGTGTTCTACCTTATGAGCAGCAATTTCAATTATTTCATCATAGTTAACTGAAAAGCCTGTAGTTTCAATATCAAATACAACATATGTTGCATCCTTTAAATTAATATCTTCTTTTGTAAATGTAATAAAATATTCGCTATCATTTACAAATGGAAGTTCAACACCAAAGATTGGTTTAATATCTGGGTATTTACCCATCATGTGATCTATTTCTGATGCTGCATATAATCCTGAATTATCAGCTACCGCAAAAGCTTTATGACCCCAAGCTTTAAATATATTCATATATTCTTCTGGGTCTACTAGACCATCAAGATTATTAAACTTAGTAAAGCAATGTAGTTCAACACGTTTTTCAAGTGCATCTTCAACTGGGAATTCTTCTTTTTTAATTCCAATAATGTTTATTGTTGATGCATCAATTAACACTTGTTTATCCCATGTACTATATTTAGCCTTACCAATTACTTCTAAGATACAATTAACCTTCATATCCTTTTTATATGCTTCTTTATGAACATCTTTAACCCACTTTTGAACAATTATCGAATCAGTCTCATCAGTGATTTTGATATTGGCAAGCATATTAGGAGTTTTAGGAAACTCTTTAAATTCTATATCATAAACATAACCTGATATCTTAAATATATCAGTACCATTTTCATATAAGGAATAATTAAGTTCACTTTCATTATGTGGAATAGATGAAATAGGTGTAACATTATTAGGTACATCTTTTTTATAGCTATATTTTTTAGTGCTTTCAACATTAAAGCGAGATACCATAGATGCTTCTTCTTTTTGTCTATCAAGTTCTTCATCTATTTTACTATTTAAGCTATTAATTTGATCTTGGATTCTTGTTTTTTCATCGACTTTAATTAATACATCATAATCAAGCCCGAAGTTATAAAATCCTTGTTTAATTGATTCATTTAAATGATCAAGTCCATATTCATCTACTGCCCTAAATAAAGTAATGGTATTTCCATCTACAGTTGCTTTAGAGGCATCAAATGAATTATAGCTTAAGTTTGTTCTTGCTAAAACTTCAATAATATGTCCTAAATATATTCTAATATCATCTTCAGTTAAATTATCATTTTCATATCCAATAGATATTTCAAGTTTATTAAAAACATATTTTTTAAATTCATTATCGATTAACTTCTTTAATTTTAAATAAGTTACTAAATCAACTGTGTTTTTTAAAACAAAATAAACACTAATTGATTTACTAATCTTTTTAAAAGTAGCTTCTTCAATTCTGATATCATTATCTATTAAAATGTTAGAATCCTTAATGGTTTTTAAAATATCCATATCGTCACTTCCTAATTCTTACTTTTCTTATATGGAAAAATGTAAATTTTGTATAAATATATGATAATCCAAGTCCAATATATAATACCCAATTTATACCTAAAGCAAATGAGAAATATACTGGTATAAAATAGATAAATGTATCATATAAGCATAATCTTATTCTTATTGGCATATCAATTGGTGGATTTGAAAAATATGATGATAAGATAGATAACCCAAAACATACTCCCCAAAATAATATTGAATATAATAAATCACTAATAAATATAGCCCTCTCGTAATTCCTATTAAAGCTTGCAAATACTTTATCAACTAATATACCAAAAGATATACTATTATCGATATCATTATTTCTAACTTTATTTAAATCAAAACTTTTATCAAAATTTATATCGCTATATTTAATAGTTTTATTTTCAAATATATAGCTTATTTCTACATCACTTTCATGAAAATAAACGCCAATTTTGGTAAGAGAAGGGGACTTTGCTTCACTATTAAATGAAATAAAATAGTTAGTAAAGTTATATGAGGTATTCTCTCCAGTAAGTTTAGTCCCGTCATACTTGATATCTATTTCTTTTTTACTAGACTGTATAGATGTTATAATATCACTTCTTGTATAAGCAAAATAATCCATAGTAAAACTTCTTGTAGCAAGTAAACTTGCCCCAATTATAATCATTATTAAAATATGAATAATAGGCACCCAGATTTTATCCTTTAAAAAAAGTCCAATTCTAGATGGCCTAATTAGGCTTATAAAGAATCTTTCTATCATATTATCACTCTTGATATTATATCAAAAGAAATTAATGTAAGAAATATGAAAGTGTTATTTTTTATAAAATAACAAAAAAGAAAAAGAGTGTTTCTAAAACACCCTAAATTCCTTCATTATATAGTGAATATTGACTCTGAAATTTTATCTCATAAATTTCTTCAGCAAGATATGGGAAAACTGGACTAATTAGTAGTAAATATTTAAGTAATTGACTCTTTGTCATAGTACTTCTTGATAATATATGCTTATCAGTAAAATTAACTACTAATTTAATATAATTATTAATATCAATAAGTCTTAATTTTTCAATAACATCAAGCTTAAATTCTCTATAATATATATCTTCTGTCTTATCAGAAGTAAAGCTTATATTAATTAATGTTTCTTTTATAGTTTTAACATATTTATTAATATCAGCTAAAACATATGGATTAAAAACAAATTCTTCATCAAGAGGATTAATCATGTAAAAATATCTAATTGAATCAGAATAATATTTATCTAAAACATGATCAAAATCAATTAAATTATTATTACTTCTTTTGATATCATTTTGTTTGATATCAACAGTCTTTGGAATAATTTTGATATTATTAAATAAGTGAGTACTATTAAGCTTTAATGCATTTTTAAATATTTCATAAAATATTATAGGCATTAATATTTCGCTTAATATATTCTTTTCATCTACTATAAGTAAATCTATAGGTAGCCACTTATTAAATAATTCTTTAGCATCAATAGAAAAGAATGAATTAAAATCTAAAAACTTATCATAAACAATTGATATAAAAGGCATCATACCTTCAATAAACATATTATTTATAGTTCCACCTAAGGCTTGTCCATCAAGCGCTCTAAATGAGTGATTTCTATATTGATTAGAAAACTTAAATGGTAAGTGATTTTTAATTGGAGTTAATTTATCATTATTTTCTAAAAATGGGAATAATGGGCCATAATTATCTAATGAAAATAAATTAATTTCATCGTTAATGTATTCTAATTTTAGTTCACCAATTTCGGCATCAGTAAAGCTTTCTATAATCGTATCATGGGCCGTTTTTAAATCTAGTCCATTTAAGAAATCTGAATTAATTAATACACCATCATCTATAATTTCAGTAACCTTAAATTCATATCCTTTAGCAATAGCCATATCTTCTTCATCTTTTGATGGTATACCAAGGTAAATTGCCTCTTTATAGAACCTAGAAATACATACAGGTATATTTTCACCAGTTAGTGGATTTATTGCCATAGATCCACTATAGTAAAATTCTTCACTATCACTTTCGATAAATTCTTTTACATTTTCTTTTTCATCTAATGTAACATATTTATTAACATCAATATAATCAGGATTTAAGAATATATAGCTAATTCCTGCAATATTTTCAGGTTCTAGCATTTTTATTCTTAATGTCGATTTATTAGTTAAATATAAATTAATATAGAATATTTCTGTTGGATTTAAAAAATCCATCATTTCCTTTTTATATTTTTTATCAATTGATAAATTATTTATTATTTTTATAATATTATCTTTATCTTTTTTTATATCTAAAAGTAGGCATTTTTGATTAATCTTCTTTAAGCTTTTTTTAGATTGATCTTGGTATATTTTATTATTCTTTTCATCATAATAAATAGTTTTATTTTTATATATGATATACCCTTTTTCATATAAATCAATAAATGCTTGTTGAAGTAGACGCAAGAAGGTATCTTCTTTTAAATCAATAAGCTTACTATCATTTATACCAATACCAAGCTCTTTTAATTGAGAATTAAATATATCAGTTATTAGATTTTCATCAGCACCACTTTTTCTTTCTTCTAAGATAGATGAGGCACCAAGAGAGTGAAAACCTACAGGGAATAAGACATTATTACCTTTTAACCTCAAAAACCTTGAATAAAAATCAGCTAGAATCATCATTCTTAATTTTCCATCTTGGAATCCATATTGGTTAGTCCTTGGGAAATAAGAAAAAACAAAGCTGTTTTCATTTAACATATTTGTCCCTGTTTGGAATATTAAATTGTCTTGCCATTTCTTATACCAAGAGCCTCTTCCCATAATTACCACCTAAGATTAAAATAAAAAGTTGCAACCGCAACTTTTTTACTAAAGAACTTGTAAAATGAATTCCACAACATCGCCAACTGTAGAAATTTTTTCTAAGTTGTCGTCTTCAAGTTTGATATCAAATTCATCTTCTAAAGCCATGATGATTTGAACTGCATCAATACTGTCGGCACCTAAATCTTCTTTTAATTTGGCATCCATAGTTACTTTAGCTTCGGCTACATCTAGTTCATCTAAAATGACAGCCTTAACTTTGTCAAATACTTGATTCTTATCCATTTTTATACCTCTTTTATTCTTTAATGAAATTTTATCACAATATTTTTAAAATGTAAATAAACTAACTAATTGTTAGAAATTCTATTTTCAATAATATATTGAGCTACTGCGTGAATGTTAATATTAGATACGCTTGTTTCTTCACCAGAAGTTGTATTAAAGATAACGCAGTAATCATTAGGATATGATGTATCAAATAAGATATTACCATCTTGAATACCTAAGGCAACAAATCCTAAAGATGAAGTAAGAGATTTAACACCAAATGTATCTCTATATTCTTTACCTGTTGTTGCAGCGTGGTTTACGCCTTCTTTAACATCAAATACATAAACAGTTGCTGACCTTTTTTGGTTATCAACTTCAAATTGAATTTTAGAGACAACTGATGCTGATGTTGATGTATCACTAGATACTAAGATTAAAACAAAATCTTCTTTATCAGCTTTTTTAGCTTTAAATTCATCTAATGTTAATTCAGTAAAGCAATTTTCTTTTTCAATTTCAGCACCAAGTGCTTTAAATGTTTTATAGAAATTAGAACCACTACAGCTTGCAAGTGTTAATACAAAAGTTATAGCTATAATAGGTAAACTTATATATTTTAAAAATTTTCTCATAGAAATCTCCTTTAATTTAAAAACTCTTATGTATTATAATCTATATAGATTATATTTTCAATAAATTATTTTAATAACTCCTCATATTTATTCATTAAATCTTTAAAATCATCAATTATAATTGCATTAGACCTTGCTAATACTTCTTTTGATTGATGACCATTAGGAATTAAAATAGATTTTACACCTACTGATTTTGCAACCTCATCATCATGTAAAGTATCTCCAACAAATATAGTTTCATTTAAATTAATATTATTATTCTTAATATAATCTATTGCAAGATTAACCTTACTTGCTGCATGAATATTATCTATGCCTAAAACATCACAGACAACACTAGTTAACCCGAAGTGATCACATTGTTCTTTTAGGTTGTGTTTTTCACTTGCTGATAAGATGTATACATTTATTCCTTTTCCTCTTAAAAACTTAATAGTATCAATTACACCATCATATAGACTGCATGATAAACTAGTCTTTTGGTAGTTTTTAATAAACCATATCGCTAAATCTTCATATGAGTCTTTTGTAAAATCTACTCCTGCAAGCTCATAATAACGTTTAATCGGGAATGTAAATATATTTTTATATTCTTCTAAAGATACTTCTTTAGCACCTTGGCGTCTTAAGATATCATTTAATAATTTTAAACATAAATCAACATCATCTATTAATGTTCCATTAAAATCTAAAAACACATTTTTAATCATTTTCGTATTTCTCCAATGTATTATATAGCGTATTTTTAATATCTTCAATTAGCCACTCTGGTTCTAATACTTTTGCATTATTTGCAAAAGATAAAATAAACGCTATAATACTACTTTTATTTTGTAAATCAACTTTTAATATACAAGTATTATTATCAATTATAACTACTTCTTGATTCTTACCATATATGTGATTTTTAATAACTTTATTCAAGTTTTTAAGCTCTACTTCTATATGATAATATTCATCATTCTTTTTAATTCCAAATTCATCTAAAAAGTCGCTTTCTTTAAAAGTACTACTTTTAGAAAATCTTACTCTTAAATTATTTATTCTTGCAATTCTATCAAGCTTATAAAATTGATATTCATCTTTTATCTCGTTAAAGGCTAAAATGAAATAATAGCCATTATACATAAATAATTTATAAGGATAAATAGTATGAGTTACTTCTTTATCGCTCATATTTAAATAACCAATTTCAATTTTAAATTGTTCTTCAATTGCTTCTTTAAATATTTTATAACGATATTCAATATCACTTAAACTCATGTTTGATGGATATCTATCAATCATTCTTAAAGGGCATATCTTTTTATCATTTGATAAAATGAATTTGCCAATGATTGGAGTAAGCTCTTTTTGATATTGAAATGATACTTCATCAAGCTTTGATAATGCTTTAGCCAAGATATTTTTTTCATTAAGCGTTAAATTTATTTGTGGTAACATATCGTCTTTTAATATACGGTATCCACCATATAAACCTTTTGATGAATCAATTACATAACCTAGGCTTTCTATTTCTTTAAAATACTCTCTAATATTTCTTGGATTAGTATCAAGAAGACTTGCTAAAGTATTAGTATTTACATAGTCATCAAGTCCATATAATATCTCTATTAATTTGATACATGAAGCTGTTTTGTTCATCAAAAATCACCACACTAAATATACGCATTATTTATGCTTAATATTATACCAAAAAGAATAGTTATTTTAAACAAATAAATAATAAAAGTTGGTACATTTTTGTACCAACTTAAATCACTTTCTATTTTTCTCTACTAACGTTGAAAATATTTTATTAAATGCTGTTTCAGTATCTTCTTCTAAGATATGATATTCTAAAGCTATTTCATAAAAAATACTTTCAATTGATGGAGAGTCTATTTCATTTGCTTCAAATGATTTATAAACTAAATCATCTAATATACCAAAGTATTCATCAGCTAAATCTTCTTTATTCTTTAAAGATTTATATGCTTCATCCTCTAAATTTTCAAATTCTTTAATATATTTTTCAAAACCTTCTCTTGCCTTAAGCTCTGTTTTATATTCATTAACATAAAAAATCATATTTAAGGCTTTAGGATAATTATTCATTAAACTAACATCATTATTAAAATATTCTTTTAAAATAATAGATGTTATATTCATGCATTCATATAAATAATCAAAGCCCATCATGAAAATATATTCTTCATCACCTGATAAAGCTCTTTTTTTCATATGCTTTTCATATAAATAATCAACTACGATTATTACTGATGAAATATGAGATAAGATTAAGCTTTTAGATGAAACTAGCTTTTGAAGTAGATCCTTATTTTCTTTTTTGAATGAGAAATAATCTTCAAATACGCTAATCATTATCTTGTTTTCATTTGTGGGAATAAGATAACATCACGGATTGATGTAGATTCAGTTAAGAAAATAACTAATCTATCAATACCAATACCAATTCCACCACATGGAGGCATACCGTATTCTAGAGCTTCAACGAAATCAGTATCCATTTCTGAAGCTTCATCATTTCCCTTTTCCTTTTCTTTTAGTTGTTCTTCAAATCTTTCTCTTTGATCGATTGGGTCATTTAATTCTGTATATGCGTTAGCAAATTCTTTACCACCAATGAATAGCTCAAATCTTTCAACAAATCTAGGGTCAGATGGATCCTTTTTAGTTAGAGGTGAAATCTCAATTGGATGTCCACATAAGAATGTAGGTTGAACTAAAGTTTCTTCACCATATGCTTCAAAGAAGGCATTAATAATATGTCCTACTGTGAAGAAATGTGGTTCAAGTGGTACATTATGTTCTTTTGCAAGAGCACATGCTTCTTCAAATGTGTAGTTATTATTTTTAAAGTCTACACCAGTAGTTTCTTTAATAACTTCACACATAGTTACTTTTCTAAATGGTTTAGATAAATCAATAGCTTCTCCATCTGGATCAAATGGGTTTTTGAATTCTGTCTTATCATATACCTTTTTAGCAATACTCTTAATTACACCTTCACAAATATCCATCATGCTAGATAGATCACCATATGCTTGATATAGTTCAACTGTAGTAAATTCAGGGTTATGAGTTTTATCCATACCTTCATTTCTAAATAGTCTACCAATTTCATAGACTCTTTCAAGTCCACCAACGATTAATCTCTTTAGGTGTAATTCTGTTGCGATTCTTAAATAAAAGTCAGCATCAAGTGCGTTATGATGAGTAATAAATGGACGCGCTGTTGCACCACCTTGGATATTTTGAAGTACTGGAGTTTCAACTTCAATAAATCCTCTTTCATCAAAATAGCTTTGCATTGCTCTAATGATTCTAGGGCGTTCCATTGCAACTCTTTTTGCATCTTCATTCATGATTAAGTCTAAATATCTTCTTCTATAACGTTCTTCAACGTCAGTTAAACCATGGAATTTTTCAGGTAGTGGTCTTAATGCTTTAGTAAGGTGAGTATATTCTTTACAGTTAACTGTTACTTCACCTGTCATTGTAACCATTACTGTACCTTTAATACCAACGATATCACCGATATCTGCCATCTTAAATAAATCGTATTGAGCATCTCCAACATTATCTTTTTTGATATAGATTTGGATTTTACCCATTTTATCTTGAATTGAGAAGAATGATGCTTTACCCATTTTTCTTATAAACATAATACGTCCAGCAACACTTACTTCAATTTGTGCTTCTTCTAATTCTTCATGTGTTTTACCTTCACCCATCTTTTTAACTTCAACTGATGAGTTTTTAACATCATAAGCTTGTCCAAATGGATCAATGCCTAGTTCTCTATATTTTTCAAGTTTACCACGTCTTACAATTTCTTGTTCTGTTAATTGTTGTGCCATAAAAATTCTCCTTTTTTTATTTGTTTTAAATAATGAATATTATTTTAAAAAAATAAGTCCTATAAAATAATACCACAATAGGACTTAAATTTAAAGAATTATTTTATTTAGTGTTCTATTCTCTACTCTTAGTATTATCGCTTATATTCCATTTTTTAATCGTATACATTGATAAAATATGGCTTAATAATACGATTAAGAAAATAAAGCCAAAGGCGATACATACTGAAGGCACACTAAATATTCTTGGATATGTTTGAGCCTTAGATGAGCATAAAATAAATAAGATTGATGCAACTAAATAACCAATAGGTACTGCAAATAAAGTAGATATAACTAGTTGAAGTCCACTTTGAACTAACCATAAATTAGAAATATCTTTTATTCTAAATCCTATCGCTCTAAATATAGATAGTTGACGTTTTTGTTCCATTAATGTATTTTGAGACATAATTGATAGAATTATAAACCCCATACCAAAAGAAAAGCCAATCATGATATAGATAAATATATCAATTGAATCAAATATACCATGAATATCTTTCTTAAGTGATGAAGTAAATACAGTTAAGCCTTTTGCTTCACTTTCACTAATAAATTCTAGGAATTTAACTTCATCATTTACATTAATTAAAAATGATGATGTATATTCTACATTAAGTCGTTCCATTTGGTCTTTAGATAAATATGCTAGTGGATGGAAATATTGTAAAGATATATCAACTACTTCTATTTCAATATTGTTAATCTTTAGCTTATCACCGATTTTAACATTAAATTCATCAGCGTCCGCCTGATTAATAATTATTCCATCATGTTTAACTTTAGTTACACCACTACCATCACTTGATGGGATATTTATCATATCTTGATTAGATTTATCATCTATCGCAAGACATTCTAAATAACTACTCTTTTCGTTAGTTAGAGAAGTTGCCTTTAAATATGTGTAATAACAATCCTCAAACTTAGTAACATATTCTGAATTTTTTATTTCATTTATTGTATCTTGATCAGCTTTTCCTGCCATATAAACCTGACAGTCAAAATTAAGTCTACGTTCTGTTGCCTGATCCATAAGCTCATTTTTAGATACACTAAAGAATAGTGCTAAAATGATAATAACAAATGCTGCAAAAATAGAGAATGTAGAAATAAAGAAACGTCTTGGGTTTTGAATAATTGAATTAAGACCTAACCTTGTATTCATTGGCATTTTTTCAATTCTTTTTTCAATCCATTTTGGTGTTTGTTTTCTATTTGCTTCATTATTTGTTGTAGCATCTTTTGGGGTAATTTTTGATATCCTTTTACAGGCAATTAATGTAGTTAAAACTGCAAAAGCTGCAAGGGCAATTATTGCAAGGAAAGTGATTAATGGATCAAGGGTAGTTGGTATAGTTGGCATCGAATATACTCTTATAAGAGTATTAGATAAAATATAATTTAATAAATACCCAACACCAACTCCAATAATTCCAGCAATAATACTCATTAATAAAGAGTATATTAAGAAGATTGAAGTGATATCTTTTTTACCAACGCCAATAGACATCATTATACCAAATTCTGGTGTCATTGCTTTAATTATTTGGTTAATAAATAAACCAATAACAATCATCGTTACACCATAAAAGAAAATTGGTAAAAATATCGCAGCAACTCTTAACTGTTTTATCGCATTTTCAATATAAATTATATAGAAAAGTGAATGCACTTCATTTGCTTCTTTAACCTTTATTTCTTTTGATTCTAGGAATGCTTTTGTATCATCAAGTGCTTGTTTTTCTGATACTCCTTCATTACCTTCAATAAGTAGTTGATTTGCAAAAGATGATGCAAAATTCTTTCCAACTATATTTTGGTTAATAAAGTCAGGAATATCAAGGCCAGCAAGTTTAATTACAGAGTCATAATATTCTTTATATTCAGGGTCTTTATTATATTTATCTCTTATTAAAACTGAAAGCTCATAAATAGCTTTATCAAGTTCTGTTTCATTAATATATAAATAACCAAAGTCAGTATTATCACTCCATACATATTCATTAGCACGCGCTTGAATTGCCTCAGGAGTCTCTATTATTTCATTAATATGAAAATCCAAATAAAAATCTAAGTAACCTACCTTAATAGTTTGACCAAGTTCAAAATTATTGTTATTAGCAAATTTTCTAATAACAGATACATTTAGTTTTTCTTCACTTTTAGGAATACTAGATAAAATATATCTTCTAAAAGATTTATTTTCAGTTTCATTAAATGTATATATTCTTGATGTAATAACTCTACCATCATCTTTTTTTAAGTATGCATCCATGGTTAATCTTGCATCAATGTTTTTTACGCTATGTATATCACTAGCAAAACCACTAATATCACTACGCTCTATTAGATTAGTTTTTATTACAGCATCAACACTTTCATAATTTGATAAATAACTTTTATATGATGCTGTAAGATTAGTAATGGTTGATACAAACGCACTTAATAATGCAATTGATAACATTGATACAAAAACCATTGATATAAAAAGACCTATATACCTTTTTAAAAATGGTTTAAGCATTAATTTAATCATATTACCACACAACCTCTTCTGATTTTATTATGTGGCTATTTTCTTCTTCTTTTACTACCTTGCCATCTTTCATAGTAATAATACGATTAGCCATTCCAGCAATTTCTTTAGTATGAGTTACTAAAACAATTGTTTTACCTTCATTATGGATGTCTTCTAAAAGTTTTAATACGGCTTTACCTGATGCATCATCAAGTGCACCTGTTGGTTCATCACAAAGTAGTATTTCACTATTTTTATTTAAAGCACG
>OCVV011120179.1_pt1 | contig 21107 bp, 19 predicted proteins | sample 1539721 | NCBI WGS metagenome assembly OCVV01 (sample SAMN02144230, study PRJEB22623) | gut metagenome | biome: sheep rumen | host: Ovis aries | place: New Zealand
AGGGCCGGCAAGACAAAGGCAGGGCAGCCGCTGTGATAGCACGCGCTCCCCTGCTCTGTATTCGTAAAATTGCACCGTCCGTTTCCGGTGCTCAGAATTTTTTTACCGGGCTGTCCGTTATGATCCAGTGCCAGCACAGAGGCGCCGGCTGCCGCCGCATGAATGGAAGCCATAAGGCCCGCGGCGCCTGCTCCGATCACAATGACATCCCATGGTTCTGTCCTGTTCATAATACTCCCTGCTGTCAACCCCTTGGAATGCGGCATTGACAGAACTTATAACAAATGCAGTTTTTTTGCAAAGCGAATAATTACGGTTCCTTTCGGGAAACTTTTCAGTTCCTCTTCGGTCAGTGCTTTCGTCAGAAGCAGGGCAACGCTGTATACAATCATTGCCACCAGGATGGCAGCCACACAGGCGATGCTGTTATGACCGGTTACTTTGTGTATTCCCATATATGCGCCCAGAGTGACAATCCCCATAATGACTGCGGCCAGTGCCGGTTTGACAAAGGTTTTCATCACTTCCGGCCGGAATCCGGAATGTTTCTGTACGGCTCTTCCGTTTAATATGCACATCACAAGTGAAAATACAATATTGGCAATGACCACGCTGTAGATCTTTAAATCAAAGACAAACATGGAAATAAAAATCGCCACCACCTGAACGATCAGCGAAATAACCGCATTGATCACCGGGGTGCGCATTTGGTCAATAGCCTGCAGCACCGCGTTGGACAGTGTGGAAATGGAATAAAAGATCACACTGCAGGCGCCGAGCATCATCAGACCGGCTGCCAGGCGGGAAGAATCGTGGAACAAAAGCTGCTGAATCGGAGAAGCCAGCACAAACAGGCCCACCGCGCAGGGAAATGCCACCACCATTTCAAACCGGAGGGAAAGACCGATGCGACGCTGTACCTGTCTGCGCTCTCCCCGTGCAAAGGCCGCGGAAAGGGTAGGCACCGCGGAGACGGCAAGGGCGGAGGCAATGGAAATCGGTACATTGACTAACACCCGATATTTTCCCGCAAACACGCCCCACCAGGTGGACACGGTGGACGCGTCATAGTTCTGGAAGGCCGCGAAATTTTTAAAAATACCCTGGTCAACGATGGAAACCAGATTGTAAACGGTTGTGCTGAGAAGAACCGGAACAATTGTGAAAACCAGGATTTTCACGATACTGCGGTAACTTTCGGTGGGCGCTGCGCCCTGCTTTTCCGCTCTGCGTTCTTCTTTCCTGATCGCTCTGCGCAGACTGGGACGAAACAGGAAATACACAAAGATGACAAAGATCAGTCCAGCCAGGGAACCTGCACCGGTGCCTATGGTACCGCCCGCGGCGCCAAATGCCGCCGGATAATCCTTCCCGCTGCCCGTCGCAGCAGCAATCCGCATGCCGTAGGCGTACAGCACATAGGCGGCGCCGACGCTGACAACCGCATTGACAATCTGCTCGATGACCTGAGAAATCGCGCTGGGGACCATCGTTCCCATCCCCTGGAAAAATCCACGGATCACGGCCATAACCGCAACAATAACAAGGGTCGGAGAAAGCACCCGCAGGGCGTAGACTGCCATGGGGGTCTTAAACAGTTCCGTCAGCGGTCCGGCACACAGGAAAATAAACAAAGCGCCGATCGCTCCGGTAATTGCCGAAAAAACCAGGGCTCCCTGAAATACCCGGTAGGCATTGCGCCGTTCCCGGCGCGCGTTGCGCGCGGAAACCATTTTGGAAACCGCCATCGGCAGGCTGTAGGAAGACAACAGAAGAATCAGGCTGTAGATTTCAAAGGCCGTACTGTAATAATCATTCCCGTGGTCGCCGATAATTGCGGTCAGCGGAATTCGGTATACCAGTCCGATGACACGGCTGACAATCGACGCGATCGCGAGAATGGATCCCTGGATCAGAAAACTGGTGTCTTTTTTCTTACTCATATCATTTATTTCCTAACGTTTTATTCCCAGACGATGCATAATGATCCGCTGGTGTTCTTCCATCACTGCCCGCTCTTCTTCTTCCATATGGTCATAGCCGAGCAGATGCAGCATACTGTGCGCAATCAGAAAAGCGTACTCCCGGCGCACCGAATGGCCATAGGCTTCTGCCTGCGCCCTGACCCGTTCCAGAGACAGGACAATATCCCCCAGACAGACTTCCTCTGTGTCCGGATTGATGCATGCTTCCAGGTTTTCTTCCAGCAGAGTATAGTCTGCCGGTCTGCAATAGTCAACCATAGGAAAAGAAAGCACATCCGTCGGCGCGTCAATTCCCCTGGATTCCCGGTTCAGTTCGCGGATATGCGTGTCATCGGTCAGTGTGATGCTGACTTCCGGCGCATAGGGAAACTGTTCTGCCTCACAGGCGGTCTGCACCACCTGCTGTGCCAGCTGCCGATAATGAAACGAAAGGTTCGGCGGAACCTGATTCCATAGTTCTACTGTCATAAACTGTTATTTTCTCCTGTAAAGATTCCTGCATATTATTTCTTTTTCTGCCGGGAACGTCCGTGGGATCTGGCCCGGGCAGCTTCCTGCTCTTCATAGCGCTCATATGCCTTGACGATTTTCTGTACCAGCGGGTGACGCACCACGTCCTTGCTGGTGAGACTGCAGAATCCGATATCCTCCACATCCTTCAGAACCCGCAGCGCCACGTCAAGACCGGAACGGACATCTTTTGCCAGATCTTTCTGGGAAGGGTCCCCGGTGATCACCACTTTGGAGCCAAACCCGATTCTGGTCAGAAACATTTTCATCTGGGCCGGCGTCGTATTCTGGGCCTCATCCAGAATAATAAAGGCATTGTCCAGCGTACGGCCGCGCATATAAGCCAACGGCGCCACCTCAATCAATCCCTGTTCCTGATTGCGGATAAAATTCTCCGCTCCCATAATCATATACAGCGCATCGTACAGCGGGCGCAGATACGGATCAATTTTACTCTGCAGGTCCCCCGGAAGGAATCCGAGTTTTTCGCCTGCTTCAATAGCCGGACGTGTCAGAATAATCCGGCTCACTTCCTCGCGTTGAAAGGCGGTAATGGCCATGGCCATCGCCAGATAGGTCTTTCCGGTGCCCGCCGGTCCGTTGCCGAACACGATCATTTTGTTCCGGATCAGGTCCACATAGCGCTTCTGCCCCAGTGTTTTCGGCTGCACCGGCTTTCCGTTGATGGTATGACATATGATATCATCGCTCATGGACACAATCTGACCGGTGGTTTCCGGAGAACTGGTATCCAGCGAATAGCGGACATTCTGTTCCGTAATCTCCACTCCTTTTTCTGACAGGGCAAGAAGCTCTTTCAGAATTCCTGCCGCATGGCGTACAGCAGACGCCTCGCCCGTGATTTTGGTCACCTCATCCCGGACAATAATGCTGACCTTCAGCCGGTCTTCCATCAGTTTCAGATTGGAATCAAAACTTCCAAATATATTTCCCATATGTGAAACAGGAATATTTAATTTTATTTCAGTCACTGCCATATTGCTTCCTTTGATTTTTTGCTTACTTATGATAAGGTTCTCCGTGATTGATCCGGAAACAGCGGTAAATCTGTTCCAGGAGTATCACCCGCATCAGCTGATGGGGAAATGTTAGATCAGAGAAGCTTATTTGTTCATCCGCCCGCTGCATCACTTCATCGGAAAGGCCGAGGGATCCTCCGATGACAAAGGCAAGTTCCGAGCGGCCGTGCAGCGTCAGATCGCTGATGTGCGCCGCCAGTTTTTCAGAGGTATAAGACCTGCCCGGAATGGCCAGCGCAATAACATAAGAAGAACTGCTGATCTTCGCCAGCAGTCTCTGTCCTTCCTTTTGTGTAATCTGTTTTTTCTGTGTGACGCTGGCATGCTCCGGCGTCTTTTCATCAGGCACTTCTATGATTCTGACGTGACAGTATCGGCTCAGACGCTTGGTGTATTCTGCTGCTGCGTCCCGGAAAAAACGTTCTTTCAGTTTTCCTACTGTATAAATCGAAATATTCATATCACCGTATTATCCCACAGGCATACGCTCATTTCAATCCTTTTCTGTTCTTTCTCTTTGGTATTCCAAAAAAATATGATATAATTTTAGCAGAATTTTCAGAACAGGTCAAAGCCGGAGAAAATCCTACCCGTATCCGGACGGATCTGTTTTTCCGGAAGAAACGGCCGTTTTCTTCTGAATTCCAGAATTATCTAAGAGGTGACAATCGTGAAAGAATTAAAAGAAAAAATCTTATCAGACGCTATTGTGGTGGATGCGGATATCATCAAAGTGGACAGCTTTCTGAACCATCAGGTGGATCCGAATCTGATGCAGAACATCGGAAAAGCTTTTGCCGCGCATTTTGCAGGGCAGGGTATCACAAAAGTGGCCACAATCGAATCTTCCGGCATTGCTCCGGCGCTGATGACCGCGGCCGCCATGCAGGTTCCGATGATTATTCTGAAGAAGCAGCCGTCTTCTATTCTGTATCCGGATGTCTATTGTACCGAAATTAATTCTTACACGAAAAAAATCGGATACAAACTGACACTGTCCAAAAAGGTGATGTCCGCAGATGACCATGTGCTGATTGTGGATGACTTCCTTGCCAACGGCGAAGCCGCCGCCGGTGCCATGCGGCTCATACACATGGCAGATGCGACTGTGGCAGGGTTAGGTATTGTAATCGAAAAATCCTTCCAGCCCGGCAGGGAAAAACTGGAAGAACAGGGACTGCACATCTGCTCCTTGGCCCGGATTCGTCAGATGAGTCCGGATCGTATCGACTTTCTGGATGACGAAGAATAAGTTTCTTTCTTTTTGCTTTTTTGCACGGATCCCCGGCGTGTATCCGTACCCTTTCAAAAAATCCCCCGGAAGCGGCTGCTGCAGAGCAGTCGCTTCCGGGGGATTCTGCTGTTATCCATATCCCGTCTTATTTTTTCCGCGTTTTCTCTGCTGCTTCGATTACGTGTTTCATCAGCATGGAAGTCGTCACTGTGCCCACACCGCCGGGAACGGGAGTAATTGCAGCCACCACAGGTTCGGCTTCTTCAAATACGGTATCGCCGCACATCTTTCCGTCTGCGGTAAAATTAATTGCCACATCAATGACGGTCTGTCCCGGACGGACAAAATCGGCGGTTACCGTGCCGCTGTGACCGGCCGCCGCGATAATGATATCCTTGTCCCTGCAGATCTCTGCCATATGCTCTGTTTTCGTATGGCAGACGGTGACGGTAGCATTGCGCTTCATCAGCATCATGGCCACCGGCTTGCCGATGACTGTGCTGCGGCCGATGACTGCTGCGGTTTTGCCCTGCAGTTCCACCTGATAATAATCCAGGATTTCCATACATGCCTCTGCGGTACAGGGCGGGAAGCCAAGATTCGCCCCGCTGTAGACCCCCGCCATGGAATAATCCGTAATTCCGTCCATGTCTTTTTCGGGTGCCAGGGTATTGCGCACCACATCGTCATTCATCTGTCCGGGAAGCGGACGGAACAGAAGTACGCCATGAATGGAAGCATCCGCATTGATTTTTCTTATTTCCGCGCAGAGCGCCTCCTGGGACATATCTTCCGGCAGCAGAAATCTGCGTACCGCCACGCCGGTCTTTTCCGCGCGCTTCATTGCTCCCCGTTCGTAAGCCAGGTCATCCGGACGCTCCCCCAGACGGATAATTCCCAGGGCAGGGCAGATGCCGGCTGCTTTCAGCTTCTCCGACCGCTGCAGCAGATCACGGTTCAGTGCCTGCGTAACTTCTTTTCCTGTCAGTAACTGTGCCATAGCTTCGGTTCTCCTTTTGGGTTTTCCTGTCACTGCGTTTCGTAAATACTTCTCTTTCCTGTTATTCTAACAGGGGGCCAGCAGTATTTTTTTCAAAGTCTTGTGTTTTTTTGCAAAATTTTTATCTGCATGGCTGCACAAAAGAAAAATACCGGCTCCCTGCATATCAGGTGCAGAGAGCCGGTATCAGCAAATTCGCTTCTGCTGCGATCAGCAGACGAATTTCTTGTTCAGTTTACGCATTCATCTGTGCAGCTACTTCAGCAGCAAAGTCTTCGTTTTTCTTTTCCAGGCCTTCGCCGGTCTCAAAACGAACAAAGGATACGACCTTGACCGGAGAACCGACGGACTTGCTTACCTGATCCAGGTATTTCGCAACGGTCTGCTTGTCGCCTTCTGCCTTTACATACTGCTGCTCCAGCAGGCAAACCTCTTTCAGTTCCTTGTTCAGACGGCCGATGATCATCTTTTCGATGATATTGTCCGGTTTGTCCGGATTTTCTGTCTTGGCCTGTGCCAGAAGAATCTCTTTCTCATGGTTCTTGTATTCTTCACTGACTTCATCAGTGGAGACATATTTCGGGTTCATTGCGGCAATCTGCATCGCGATATTGGTCAGCGCTTCTTTGACTTCGTCATTTACCACGTCTGTCTCAGCTTTTACGATTACGCCGATCCGTCCGCCGCCATGGATGTAATCCACCAGAACACCATTGTCAACCGTAACTTTTTCAAAACGGCGGATGCTTAATTTCTCACCGATTACGGCAACTTTTTCCACTAATGCTTCGCTGACTGTCTTGGAGTCGTCTTCGATCCATTTCTCAGCCATGAAAGCATCCATATCCGCAGCGTCAGATGCTGCTGCCTGTTTTGCAACTGCTTCAACAAACTGCTGGAAAGTATCATTCTTTGCCACAAAGTCTGTCTCTGAATTCACCTCAACGATAGCAGCGGCCTTTTCCCCGTTGAATGCCACGCGGACAAGTCCCTCTGCCGCGATACGGCTCTGCTTTTTCTCTGCTTTCATGATGCCGTTCTTGCGCAGATATTCCACAGCAGCGTCCATATCGCCGTCTGTCTCTGTCAGGGCCTTTTTGCAGTCCATCATACCAGCGCCGGTTACATCACGTAATTCTTTTACCATTTTTGCTGTAATAGCCATCTCTGTCATACCTCCGTATTTTCTGGATTCCACATCAGTGCCAGGGGTCCCGGCTGATTCCGGATTTACTCTTCTTCTGCAGCAGCTTCTTCTGCTTCTTCCGGAACATCCTGTTCGGACACACCCTGCTGGCCTTCGATTACCGCGTCTGCAATTGTTGCTGTAATCAGTTTAACGGCACGGATTGCGTCGTCATTGCCGGGGATGATGTAGTCAAGCTCTTCCGGATCACAGTTGGTATCAGCGATACCGATCAGCGGAATGCCCAGAGCTTCTGCCTCTTTTACACAGATTCTCTCTTTTTTCGGATCTACGATATAGATTGCATCCGGGATTCTGCCCATTTCCTTGATACCGCCAAGGTTCTTTTCAAGCTTATCCCATTCTTTCTTTAACTGGATGACTTCTTTTTTCGGAAGCACGTCAAAAGTACCGTCTTCTGACATTTTCTCGATGGCTTTCAGACGCTCAATCCGGCTCTGGATGGTGGTGAAGTTTGTCAGCATACCGCCTAACCATCTCTCATCTACATAATACATGCCGCAGCGCTCTGCCTCAGCCTTGATGGTATCCTGTGCCTGCTTTTTGGTACCTACAAACAGCACAATACCGCCGTTGGCCACCAGATCCACAACTGCGTTGTAAGCATCATCAATCATGCCCACTGTCTTCTGCAGGTCGATGATATGGATGCCGTTGCGGTTGGTGTAAATATACGGAGCCATTTTCGGGTTCCATCTTCTGGTCTGATGTCCGAAATGTACGCCTGCTTCCAGTAACTGTTTCATTGATACTACACTCATTTTTTACCTCCATGGTTTTACTTCCATACATTTTATCGATCAGCTTACCGTAGGGCGTTCCCTGCGGCACCATACTGATCATCCGTGTATGTGTTTAATGAAATTCAGCCTTAAAATAATATCACACTCCGTAATGGAATGCAAGATAATTTCGTAGCTCTGAAAAAGGGACTTTGCGGCGGCAGACCCCTTATTCTTTGCTGTTTTCCTTTAAATGTTCCAGTTCCTCAAAAATCGAATCATTCAGCACTTTAATATAGGTGCCCTTCATGCCGGAAGACCGGGACTCGATGACGCCGGCGCTTTCAAATTTTCTGAGTGCATTCACAATCACTGAGCGGGTGATTCCCACACGGTCAGCGATTCTGCTGGCCACCAGAATCCCCTCGGTGCCGTCCAGTTCGTCGAAAATATGGCAGATCGCGTCCATTTCCGAATAGGAAAGGGTATTGATGGCGGATTTGACAATCTGCTTTTTCCGGTTTTCCTCTTCGTTTTCTTCATTGACCGACCGGAGCATTTCCAGGCCCACCACCGTTGTGCCGTATTCGCACAGAATGATGTCATCGATGTCATACTCGCCGGACTGCCGGTAAACAAACAGGGTTCCGAGCCGTTCTCCCGCAATGTAAATCGGTGTAATGGTGGTCGCGTAACTGTGGGGCTGGGCATGTTCAAATCCCAGAGTTTCCAGATTGACATTTTCTTTGGTGGACAGGATTCCCAGCAGCCGCTCATTCAGCGCCTCATCCACATAGTCGCCCACGTGGCTGTGGATCAGATGGGTGATTTCCGTTACGCTGCGGGAAAGACTGGCTCCCAGTACTTTTCCCTTTCGGCTGATCACCAGCACATTGGAATCCAGAATATCTGTCATGACATCACAGATATCATTGAAAATCACCTTTGATGAATTGTTATTATGAAGCAGATTGCCTATTTTGCGTGTGCGGTCTAATAACTGTATGCTGCTCATTCCTTTTCCTCCATACATACTGCTAATTACTGAATCCTGCATAAACCGAAGCTGTGATCTGTCAGCGCATGATGTTCGGTCTGCTGCCTGCCGGAAAATCCGCAGATTCATTTAATTTCCGTAATTTTATCACTACTTTTCAGTTAATTCAATGCAATTCACAAAATTCTTCGAATTTTCACCGAATTTTACTGATCGGAATCTTTTTCATCCTTTTGTTCCGGCATTTTCATAATGTAGCCGCACTGATCGTTGGCGCATTGCAGCTTGCTGCCTTTTTCCACCATATAGCTGCCGCATTGCGGGCATTTCTCAGCGGATGGCTTCTGCCAGGATGTAAAATCGCAGTCCGGATAATCTTCACAGCCATAGAACCGGCGGCCCTTTTTGGTCTTGCGCATGACGATTTCCTTTCCGCATTTCGGACAGGATACGCCGATTTTTTCCAGATACGGCTTCGTATTGCGGCATTCCGGAAATCCCGGGCAGGCCAGAAATTTGCCATGGGGGCCGAACTTCACCACCATATGGCGTCCGCACTGCTCGCAGACCACGTCAGTCACTTCATCATGGAGCTCTACTTTTTCCAGTTCGGCTTCTGCCTTTTTCACCTGGCGGTCCAGATCCGGATAGAAATTGGCGATTACTGTTTTCCAGGGAATTTTGCCTTCACTGACCGCATCCAGCAGGGATTCGATATTCGCGGTGAAATGCTGATCCACAATTTCCGGAAAGGACTCCACCATGATCTTGTTTACCACTTCGCCCAGTTCGGAGACAAACAGATTTTTCTTTTCTTTGACCACATAATGCCGGGCAATCAATGTGGTGATGGTCGGCGCGTAAGTGCTGGGACGGCCGATTCCCAGCTCTTCCATGGCCTTGACCAGGGAAGCTTCGGTAAAATGCGCCGGCGGTTGGGTGAAATGCTGCTCCGGTTTCAGTTCCACCAGCTGAAGGATGCTGTCCGGTTCCAGCTTTTTGCTCAGCGCCGCGTATTTGGATTTGTCCTCTTCCACGGAATACACATTTAAATATCCCATAAATTTTACTGCGGAAGCGGTTACTTTAAACCGGTAAGTGCCGGCGCCGATGGTAACATTTACGTTTTCATATACGGCCGGCGCCATCTGGCTGGCGGTAAAGCGATTCCAGATCAGCTGATACAGCCGGAACTGGTCTCGGCTCAGGGATTCTTTGATCGCAGCCGGCGTCCTGGTGATGTCCGAAGGACGGATGGCTTCATGGGCATCCTGAATTTTCACGTCGGATTTCCGGCTTTTCTGCCCTTCTGCCAGATATTCTTCTCCGTATTCTGCCTGAATGAACTCCCGGGCCGCTGCCTGCGCTTCTTCCGATATTCTGGTGGAATCCGTTCGCAGATAAGTGATGAGACCGACGGTGCCGTTTCCCTTCAGTTTGATTCCTTCATACAGCTGCTGTGCCACCCGCATGGTTTTCTGGGTGGAAAAATTCAGATAGCTGCTGGCTGCCTGCTGCAGGGTACTGGTCGTAAACGGAAGCGGCGCCTTCTTTTTCCGTGTGCCCCGTTTGATATCCAGCACCCGGTACTCTGCTCCGGACAGTTCTTTCATCAGCTGATCCACATCCTGCTGGCCGGACAGGGCGATTTTTCCGTTTTCATCCCCGTAAAACTTTGCGGTAAGAGGTTTCTTTTCCCCTTCCGGCTTTAAATCGGCTTCCAGGGACCAGTATTCATCCGGAATAAAATTGTTGATCTCTTCCTCACGGTCACAGATGATGCGCAGGGCCGCCGACTGCACGCGTCCGGCACTTAACCCGCGTTTTACCTTTACCCAGAGCAGCGGCGAGATTTTATATCCCACCAGCCGGTCCAGCACACGGCGGGCCTGCTGGGCATCCACCAGATCCATATCGATTTCCCGCGGATGCTTCAGAGATTCTTTTACTGCGGACTTGGTGATTTCATTAAATGTAATACGGCTGTATTTTTTGTCTTCCAGTTTCAGCGCAGCGGTCAGATGCCAGGAAATGGCTTCTCCCTCACGGTCAGGGTCAGTGGCAAGATAAACTTTATCAGCCTTTTTCACTTCCTTGCGGAGGCCTGCGAGGATTTCTCCCTTTCCGCGGATGGTAATATACTTCGGCGTAAAGTCATGCTCGGTATCAATTCCCAGCTGGCTTTTCGGCAGATCCCTCACGTGTCCGTTGGAAGCAACTACCTGATAGTTTTTTCCCAAAAAGGCCTTGATCGTTTTAACTTTTGTCGGTGATTCTACAATAACCAGATATTTTGCCATAATATTAAAAACCTCATGTTAACAGGCGTGTGTAATAATTTCGAATGTCTTCCCGAATCAGTCCCTTTTCTTTTAAAAGATTCAGTATTTCAAGAAGTTTTTTTCTTTGCAGTCCCGTATGTTCCGAAATAAGCCTGATGTTTTTCGGGTACAAATCGAGACAACTATACACCAGAGATTCTTCTTTTTCAAGTACAGGTTTTATTTTCGGCACACTTTTTATCGGCTTCTGGGGCATTAGATTGAAAGTTTGCGGTAATTGTTCCAGAGAATACACAATTTTCGCCCCCTGTTCCACCAGCCGGAAACACCCTTCACTCAGCGCCTCCCCCAGACGGCCCGGAACAGCAAACACATCCCTCCCCTGCTCCAATGCCTGGTCCGCCGTAATCAGCGAGCCGCTCCGCGCCTTCGCCTCCACGACCACCAGTGTGTCTGCCAGTCCGCTGATGATCCGGTTACGCTCCGGAAAATGCCAGCGCTCCGGCGGGGATCCCGGCGGATACTCCGACACAACACCGCCCCCGGTCTGTATCATATTCTCGTACAGCGTACGGGAAGACCTGGGATAGCAGATATCCGCGCCGCTGCCGAGAACGGCGCAGGTGTACCCATGGCCCTGCAGCGCGCCGGCATGGGATGCGCTGTCAATGCCCAGGGCCAGTCCGCTGATCACGGCAATCCCCTGCTCCGCCAGTCTGCGTCCGATCTGCGTGGCAACCGATCTTCCGTATTCCGAACACATGCGGGCGCCTGCCACAGCCACGGCAGGCAGATCCTCCGGCGGCAGACTGCCCCGGACAAACAGTCCCAGCGGCGGATCCGGAATATAGCGCAGCCGCTGCGGGTACTCAGGATCCCGGATGGAGCAGAACCTCATCCGGTTCTCCTCCATGGCCCGTTCTGTTTTTCCGCAGAGATCGGATGTTTTTGACTGCCGCAGAACGTCCAGTTCCCGGGGCGAAAAACAAGTCAGTTCCTCTGCTTCACGGTCAGACATCCGATACAGCGCTTCCGGATCATACTCCGCCAGAAACGCCCTGCGATGCGCTCTGGATATTCCCTGCAAAGCCGCAAACCAGCAATCATATCGTGTCATACGCTTCTCCTGTTCCCTCTCTCTTAGGTCCTGCGTTCGGAAGCAAGCCCGTCTTACCGGTATCCGCCGGCGGGATTCCAGTCATTTGTATCTGCAGCCCGGAAATACAGGGCCTCTTCCAGATGGCTGCGGCAGATCTGTGCGCTGCCTTCCAGATCGGCGATTGTCCGGGCTGTCCGCAGCACTTTACAGTATCCTCTGGCGCTCAGCCCGTATTCCTGATAGCGGTCCTCCAACCAGCGGTTTAACTGATCCGGCAGAGGACAGAATCTGCCGATCACAGATGCCGGAATCTGGCTGTTGAACTGGAACCCGCAGGCCGCGTACCGTTCTTCCTGGATCTGCTGTACGGTCTTAACCCGTTTCCGGATCGCGGCAGAAGATTCGCCGGAGGGCTGCTGCGCCAGTTCACGAAAAGAAATCTGCTGCGCTTCCACGCATAAGTCCATCCGATCCAGAAGGGGACGCGAGATTCTGGATCGATACCGCTGCAGATCGGCTGCTGTGCAGGTGCACCGGTTCAGATCCGGATAATATCCGCACCGGCACGGATTCATTGCCGCCAACAGAATAAAATCTGCTGGATAGGTAACCGATACCCCCAGCCGTGAAATACGGATCTGTTTCTCTTCCAGCGGTTCCCGCAGAATTTCCAGCGTCTGCGGGGAAAATTCCGTCAGTTCGTCCAGAAACAGGACACCATGGTGTGCCAGGGATATTTCTCCCGGCCGGGGAGGCAGGCCTCCGCCGGCCAGGGCCTGTGGGGTGACGGTATGATGCGGCGCGCGAAACGGCCGTTCCCTGCACAGAATCTGCCGGGGATCCAGAAGGCCGCAGGCCGAATAGATCCTTGCGATTTCCAGCTTTTCCTGCAGGGTCAGCTCCGGAAGAATGGTGGGCATACGGCTGGCCGCCATGGTCTTGCCGCTGCCCGGCGCCCCGACAATCAGAAGGTTGTGCATGCCGGCTGCCGCGATCTCACAGGCCCGCTTCAAATCCTCCTGTCCGTTCATTTCCGCAAAATCCACAGAATAGGAGGGCGTATCACTGCGCAGCAGCTTTTTTTGATAACAGCCGGATTCCGGCAGACAGCAGCTGCACAGTTCCGTCAGCTGCCGGATGCTTTTCAGCGCAATCACACGGATTTCCGGATAGACTGCCGCTTCCTCCGCGTTGGCTTCCGGTACAATCACGCCCTTAAGCCCCAGGGATTTTGCCAGAATGGCGCAAGCCAGTACCCCGTGTACCGGAAGCACGCTCCCGTCCAGTCCCACTTCCCCCATGAGCAGCCAGGAGGAAAGCAGTTCGTCCGACAGATAGCCGAAGGCCGCCAAAACGGCGGCAGCCACCGGCAGATCGCAGCTGTTTCCGGACTTCCGTATGTTTGCGGGTGTCAGATTCACAGTGATTTTCCTCGCAGAAAGCCGGTAGCCCGAATTGCGCAGGGCAGCGGTCACCCGCTCTCTTGCTTCCCTGACTTCAGAGGAAAGCAGCCCCACCATTTCAAAACGCGGCATCCCATCTGCCACATCTGCTTCCACCTGAACGGGAACCGCTTCAATGCCATGGAGAACGGCAGTATGTATCTTGCTGTACATAGATTTGATTTTGGAATAATTCAGAAGGTTTCGGATGAAATAAAAAATAGAGGCAGGAAGATATCCTCTCCTGTCTCTATCAGTATACTTCCGGTACCAGAAAAATCAACTGCTGAACCGAATCAGCGGATTCTTTCCGGGAATCCGACTTTTTTCTGTACTTTGCGCAGGGTTTTGTTTGAGAAATACTGCGCTTTTTCTGTGTTGTTCTTAATCATGGAATCAATATATGCCTTGTCCTGTTCCAGTTCCCGCACTCTGGCCTGCAGGGGACGAAGCAGATCCACTACCGTCTCTCCAACGGCTGTTTTCAGCTCACCATACCCCCGGCCGGAAAACTCGGCAACTGCCTCATCCGGTGTTTTCTGCGTGCATGCGCAGTAGATGTCCAGAAGATTGCGTACCCCCGGCTGCGCATCGGAATAGCAGATATTTGCCTCGGAATCTGTCACGGCGCGTTTAAATTTCCGCATGATCGTGTCCGGATCGTCCATAAGATAAATGCTGGCATTGGGATTTTCATCGGATTTGGACATTTTTTTCTCCGGATTCTGCAGCGACATAATACGTGCGCCCGCCTTTCCGATATATGCCTCCGGAATGGTAAACACATCTCCGTAGATGCCGTTAAACCGGGTGGCAATATCTCTGGTCAGTTCCAGATGCTGCATCTGGTCGATTCCCACCGGAACCACATCGGTCTGATACAGAAGAATGTCTGCCGCCATCAGTACCGGATAGGTAAAAAGACCGGCATTGATATTATCCGCGTGCTTGGCTGCTTTATCCTTAAACTGTGTCATGCGGTTCAGTTCCCCCATATAGGTGAAACAGTCAAGAATCCAGGCCAGTTCCGCGTGACCGGACACATGGGACTGGTAATAGATGCAGTTTTTCTCCGGATCCAGACCCGCGGCAATGTAAAGGATCATCAGCGCCCGCGCCCGTTTGCGGAGTTCTGCCGGATTCTGTCTGACAGTGATGGAATGCATATCCACCACGGAATAAAAACATTCATACTCATCACTCAGGGCAACCCAGTTCTTCAATGCCCCCAGATAGTTTCCAAGGGTCAGGTTCCCTGTGGACTGCATTGCGCTGAACAGTACCTTTTTATCGTTTAACATCTTCTGGTTCCTCCTAAAATTTTCATGGGCTTCTTCTTTTTTAATACATAATGTCTGGCATAAGAAAAGGCGGCGCGTTCTCCCCGCCGGGCCGCAATCCGCAGAAGCTTTTCCAGCAATTTCCTGGATTCCGGATGAAGCAGCGCCCGGTTGACTTCAATTCCCTTCTGATAATACTCCCAGGCACTCCTTCTGGTATACGCGTCCCTCTGATACACCCGGGATGCCGCAATCCGGTCACAGAGCATCTCCACAACATAGCGTTCCGGCATCTTCATGCCGATCAGCGGCGGATCCTTTTTCAGGCTGTAGTCGATCCAGTATTCCAAATGATGCTTGTTCCGCCCTTTGTGGTGCAGCCAGGAAGCCGAATATCCACGGCTCTCCCGCTCCGCATTATTGGGACTCATGGTTCCCTGATAAAACCGGCAGCCATTCAGGAATTCCACAGGGGAATATTTGGACAGATCATGGGTCAGCCCCTGCCAGTACAGTCCGCACTGGAAGCAATTGTACATCACCAGAAACCGGTGGTATGTAATTGTACGAAAATGATTCCAGATCTGCAACCTTCTTCCTCCAGCGTATCCTGTTCGATAACCAAACATATTTACTATACCACCTTTTTCCAGAAAAATCACCATAAACAGGCATTGCAAAAATACAGTCTTCTAAACTATAATTAAGGAAAATGACCGCGGAACTTAGGACCCGGAAAGGAGTACCCGTACTATGGCAGATCATTTCAGCAACAACACCAGCGACCCTGATATCCTGGACCCGGAAGACATTGTCGTCACCATTGACTTGGAAGACGGCTCCAGCATCGACTGCGAGATTCTGACGATTTTCTCCGTCGGCCCTCAGGATTACATTGCCCTGCTTCCCACTGACGAACAGAATCAGATTGTGGAAAGCAAAGGCGTCTACCTGTATCGCTACTTTGAGGATGAGCAGGAAAATTATTCCATTGGAAATATCGATTCCGATGAAGAACTGGAACGTGTCATCCAGGCATTTCACCGTCTTGCTGACGGAGAGGACTAGGCAAGGCGTTCTCCAGATTCATTTCTTTCAGAAACCTGGAAGGCTCTGTCTCCTTGTTGCGTATATGCGCAGGCACAAGGAGGTAGAGCCTTTTTCTGGCCCTGGTAATTGCCACGTAAAGCATCCGGCGTTCTTCCTCCAGATCGGCTTCCAGTACCGCGCGTTTATGCGGAATGAGCCTTTCGTTTAAATCCGGCAGAAACACCGCGTCAAACTCCAGCCCTTTGGAGGAATGATAGGTGCCTACCGTCACCCCTTTTTCTTCTGTTCCACACGGACCCGGCCGGCGGCGGACCTGTTTCCGGATTCTTTCAACGGCTGCCAGCCACGCTTCCAGGGAGGGATATTCCGCGGCATGGGCAGTGACTGCATCCAGGAGATCCATCAGTTCTTCCGCTTCCGTTCCGTGACTCTCCGCGTATTCCTGCAGAAACGCTTCATACCCGATGCCTTTGCGTATATAAATAAGCGCCGCATAGGGCCGCATTCCCCCAAGCTGCTTCAGATCTTCCTGCAGCCGGCGCACACGCCCTTCCAGCCAGTCCATATTTTTATTTCTGTAATAAGCCATCCACCGGTTCCAGTTCACCTCCGGATCCGGCAGCCCGTCCCGGGAAAGAAAACGGTTGGGCCGATTCATAATGCGGAGGATTGCGGATCGGCTGCAGCTGCCGACGGCAGCCCGCAGATAGCAGAGGATATCATCCGTAATCCAGTGATGGTACGGATCCGGAATATGGTCCCTGGAATGATAAGGGATGCTGTATGCAGCCATTTGCTGGGTCAGAAGCATCAGCTGACGGCCGGTGCGGGCCAAAACGGCGATTTCCTCCGCTGGCATCCCCTGATACAGCAGACGGCGGATTTCCCCTATGATGCTCAGATTCTGCATCTGCTGGCTGTCGTACTGCCGGAAAAACACCCGGTCCCGGATCCGGCAGCCCGGACGGATCTGCTTTTCATAGCGCTCCCGGTTCCGGCTGATCAGCTGAGAGGCCAGGGAAACAATTGCTGCTCCGCTGCGGTAATTGACCGACAGGCTGACCCGGATCAGATCCGGATAATCCTGCGGAACCCGAAGCATCAGCTCCGGTTTCGCACCGCGGAACCGGTAGATCGACTGGTCATCATCCCCTACAAGGAACAGATTTCTTTCCGGTTCTGCCAGCATACGGACAATTTGATACTGGAGCGGATTAATATCCTGAAACTCATCCACCAGAATATAGGAAAACCTCTGCTGCCAGGCGCTTCGCACCTCCGGATGTTCCGTCAGAAGATCCCTGCAACGAATCAGGATATCGTCAAAATCCAGTCCGTGCCTGCGGCGCAGTTCTTCCTGATACTCCTGACAGATCCTACGGAAAGTTTCTGCAGGCATTCCCGGAAATTCACAGGCTTCCGGCAAAGCGCCGGAATTTTTCAGCTGACTGATCTCCCGGATCAGCTGCCCGATAAAAGTATGTTCGTCATCAAAAACAATGGAATGCGCATAAAGACGCTCTTTGAAAAAAGCATATTTTTCTTCCTCACGAAGAATATCTGAGGCAGAATAATGAAAGGATTCTTTCAGAATCATAAAGAAAACCGCGTGGAATGTACCGAAACAGACCGGATAATTTTTTCCCTGGGTCATCCGGAGAAACCGTTCCCGCATTTCTCCCGCAGCGGCTCTGGTAAATGTAAGAACAAGAATTTCAGAAGGAGGCACCCCGCAGCCTTCAATCAGCCAGCGGGTGCGCTCTGTAATCACGGTAGTCTTGCCGGATCCCGGACCGGCAATTACCAGCATAGGGCCGTCTCTGTGCCGGGCTGCCCGTATCTGACAGCTGTCGATCACTACCACCTCCCGGGCGGACTGCCGAAAAAAACTAGTTTTCTTCGGCAGATGCGGAACTGTGTGCCGCAATATAGTCGAGGATACAGGAAGCCACCTGCTTTTTGTCCATCAGCGGCAGTTCCTTTTCCTCATTTCTTCCAATCAGTGTCACTGCATTGGTATCTGTTCCGAAGCCTGCGCCTTTTACTTTCAGGTTGTTGGCCACAATCAGATCCAGGTTTTTTCTGCGGAGTTTATCCCTGGAATTTTCCAGCATATGCTCTGTTTCCATGGAAAATCCGCACAAAAATGTATGGGCTTTTTTATTTTTCCCAAGCGTGCCGAGAATGTCCTTTGTCCGTGTCAGGTCAATGGAAAGTTCCCGGTCTGATTTTTTGATTTTTTCCGTACTGACAGCAGCCGGACGGTAATCTGCCACCGCGGCAGTCATAATTATGATATCCGCCTCTGCGCTGCGCGGTACAATGGCGTCATACATCTCCTGGGCCGAACGAACAGGAACCACCTGCACAAACTCCGGCGGCTGAATGGAGCAGGGTCCGCTGACCAGTGTGACTTCCGCGCCCCTCCGCATCGCGTTTTCCGCCAGCGCATATCCCATCTTTCCGGTGGAATGGTTGGAGATAAAGCGCACCGGATCGATGGCTTCCTGCGTAGGTCCTGCGGAAACCAGCACCTTTTTGCCTGCCAGGTCTTTTTTGCAGGCAATTTCCGCCATAATATATTCCATAAGGAGTTCCGGTTCCGGCATTTTGCCGGCTCCCACATCCCTGCAGGCAAGCATGCCCGTGGCCGGCGCAATAATATGCTTTCCGAATCTGCGCAGGATTTCAAGATTTTCCTGTAAGATGGGGTTTAAGTACATATTTGTATTCATTGCCGGCGAAATATACATGGGAGCATGGCAGGCCATTGCGGTAGTCGTGAGCATGTCATCCGCGATTCCGTGGGCAAGCTTTCCGATTACATTGGCGGAAGCCGGTGCGATCATCATCAGGTCCGCCTGCTGCGCCAGGTTTACATGGGCCACATGAAACTGAAAATTTCTGTCAAAAGTATCCACAAGACACTTGTGATTGGTCAGGGTTTCGAAAGCAATCGGATGGATAAAATTCGTGGCGTTTTTCGTCATAATCACATGGACATCCGCATGCTGTTTCACCAGCATGCTTGCCAGTCCGGCTGCCTTATAGGCCGCGATGCTTCCTGTAACTCCAAGAACAACTGTTTTGCCTGTTAGCATAGATCTCTCCGTTTCTGTACACTTCTTCCGGAAAACAGGAAGGAATTACTGCTCTGTTTTTTCATCCTCATAGAGATGTCCGTATTTCTCATAATTGGTAATACGTGAGATATGATTGTCATCATCTACGAAAACAACCGAAGGTTTGATCTCTTTTGCTTCTTCCGGTGTCATCTGCGCATAGGACATGATGATAATTCTGTCACCCACAGAGGCACATCTTGCGGCAGCGCCGTTTAAGCAGATCATTCCGCTGCCTCTCTCTCCTTTGATCGTATAAGTCTCAAAGCGTTCCCCGTTGTTCACATCTACGATCTGAACTTTCTCGTACTCCATGATTCCGGCTGCATCCAGCAGGTCTTCGTCCACTGTAATCGAGCCTACATAGTTCAGTTCCGCCTGTGATACAACTGCGCGGTGAATTTTTCCTTTCAGCATGGTAATAAACATAATCTGTCTCCTCTTACTTGCATTTGATACTATATATTCCGGCGGCCGGTGCTTCGCCGGGCAGCTCCGGATCCGACAGTAACTTCTGTCAGCGAATGTGTGTGTTGTCAATCAGCCGTGTCTTTCCGATATAAACAGCAATCGCAATCAGAGCGGGGGCATCCAGCTGTTCAATCTGCTGCATGGTCAGCCCGTCCACAGCCTTGACATAATCGATACGGGCCAGCGGTTCGCTGCTGATCTCTTTTTTCATTGCGTCAAGAACCACGGATGCGCGTTTTTCCCCGTCTGCGATCATCTGTTCAGCCAGCCGGATGGAACGGCTCAGGCACAGGGCTGCTTTGCGCTCTTCCGGGGACAGATAAGTGTTTCTGGAGCTTTTCGCCAGGCCGTCCGCTTCCCGGACAATCGGGCAGCCGATGACCTCCAGGTCCATATTCAGATCTTCTGCCATATGTTTGACCACTGCCAGCTGCTGGGCGTCCTTCTCTCCAAAGTACGCGCGGCTGGGCGCGACAATATGAAACAGTTTGGTCAATACGGTGCATACACCGCGGAAATGTACCGGACGGCTGAGGCCGCACAGTTCTTCCGTCAGTACGGTCATATCCACATAGGTTGTGAAATGATCCCCGTACATCTCTTCCGGCTCCGGATGGAAAATCAGGTCTGCCCCAATGGATTCGCACAGGGCGCTGTCTTTTTCAAAATCTCTCGGGTAGCTTTCCAGATCCTCTGTGGGACCGAACTGAATCGGATTTACGAAAATACTCACAACCACACGGTCATTTTCTTCCCGCGCACGCCGGATCAGGCTGGCATGTCCCTCATGAAGATATCCCATGGTGGGAACGAAGCCTATGGTCAGGCCTTCCCGGGCCCAGGCACGCGTAATTTCTTTTGCTTCTTTGATCTTGTCTGTGATCTGCATAATTCTCTCCTTCATTTATCTGGCACAGCTGTTCTGCAGGCGGGCAGAACAGGGTATGACAGTTAAACTTAAATATAGCACAGGAACTGTTTTATGAACAAGAACCGTCTTGTATTTATTTCAGGGCATCCATAATTTCATCGGAAATCCCGTAGGTGTGTTCCTCCGCCGGAAACGTGCCGGCTTTCACCTCTGACGCATAATCAGAAAAGGCTTTTTTCATGATCGCGCCGCAGCTGGCAAAATGTTTGACAAATTTCGGAACAAAATCGGTAAACATCCCCAGCATGTCCTGATATACCAGAACCTGACCGTCACATCCGGCTCCCGCTCCGATCCCGATGGTAGGAATCGTCAGGTTTTCGGTGATCTTTGCCGCGAGTTTCGCCGGAATTCCTTCCAGAACCACCAGGCTGGCACCGGCCGCTTCTACCTTCCGAGCATCATCCAGTATCTTCTGGGCAGCTTCCGCGCTTTTTCCCTGCACCCGGAATCCGCCAAAGGCATTGACCGACTGGGGTGTCAGGCCGATATGGGCGCAGACCGGAACAGACGCCTTCACAATCGCCTCGATCTGCGGGCATACGGAAGCGCCTCCCTCTAATTTCACGCAGTTGGCATGTCCCTCCTGAACCAGGCGGCCGGCATTCTTCACCGCGTCATAGACCGAGGTCTGGTAAGACATAAACGGCATATCCGCGATCACAAAGGAATCGCCAGCTCCCCGGGATACACAGGCCGTATGATGAATCATGTCTTCCATGGTGACGCTTAAAG
>OCVV012882569.1_pt1 | contig 21104 bp, 13 predicted proteins | sample 1539721 | NCBI WGS metagenome assembly OCVV01 (sample SAMN02144230, study PRJEB22623) | gut metagenome | biome: sheep rumen | host: Ovis aries | place: New Zealand
ACCTGTCACACCAGGAATACGTGTCAAGGCTTCGAAGGCGTTATCAGCGGGCAGTATTTCCAATAGTTGAGGAATGTTGTAAGTCAAGTGTCCATTCTCTGCTTTCACAATCTGGCGTTCACCCCTCACCTGCACACCGTTCAGCACGATAGTATCATATTCCAATCTGACATGACCGACATTTCTCGAATCGAACAAAACGTATCCTGTCTTGTAGCCAACGAAGGAGATGCGGGCGAGAACGGGCTGTTGCTCGCAAGGAATGACAAAGAGACCGCTCTCGTTCGACACTCCACCAGTAATTAGCGTGGAGTCCTGAGGTGAGAGCAGGGCGACGTTGGCGTATGCTACGGGCTGGTCTTGCTCATCGATGATGTTGCCGATGTAACGAATAGTCGTTTTCTGGGCACACTCCACAACAATTTCCTTGTTCTCAACAGTCATGCGGATGGGATAGAAGCCTATCATTTGGCGGATGGCATCGGGAACAGACTTACGGTGGACGGATGTGGTGATACGGAAGTCCTCCAGTTCGTTGTAGAGGAAACTAATGGTGTAGTCGTCAGTCTGTTCATTCAGCTGACGCAGAGCCTCGCTGAGTGACACATTATTATACTCTTGCGTAATCTTCTGAGCCTGAATGTCTGCAAATGCAAGACAGCAAGCAATGATGAAAAAGATATCTCTCATGTCCTACTCCACTACTATCATGTTGTCCTTCAATTCAATTGTTATGCTCTCAAAGAGGTTCAGCCTGTGCAACGTGACTTCAAGTCCTTCATTCGGTTTCCACACAAAATAGAGACGGAGTTTACGTGCATCATCTTTTTGAAAATCCACCTCTTTTTGATATTGAGTCGCTATCTGAGCCAACATCTTTTCTAATGGCACATTGTCGAACACGATGGACTGTACCGTTGTCACGGTGTCAGACTTGATTGTATCTGTCGGCAAAATATCGTTTGGATGGGAAGATACATGCTGTTCCTTCTGAACTGCCTGCCGATTGATACTCGCCATGCGCACAATGTGGATGGCTGCAAAAGCCAAGCTGGCAGTTACCAATACACCAACAAAACTGGCGACAAACTTGCTTGGGATAATACCCGTTAGTTGTCGAATGAAAGCAGTCTTTGCCCCACTCTCATTGTCCCTGACTATAGTGTCCAGTTCCTCAGTGTGACTTGCTCTGAATTTACGCCATTCCTCTTCCACGGGGACGACCTCTTCATCCGCTTCCTGCTTCACAAAGGCTTGCTTCGTCCATGCCACTTGTTCCAACAGTTCTGCCAATTCCAAGTCGTCATCCAGCATTTGCTGAATTTGCTTATCTGAATATAGTTCAGGATGTTCCTGCATCGAAAGCAGGATACGGATTCTTTCTTCGTGTTCCATCGTCTTTATCGTTTTACTGTTTCTATTTTAAAATACTTTCTGATTCGTTGGAGCGACTGCGACAGGTGATGATAAACCGTTACCTTGCTCACACCTACAGCCTGTGCCACTTCTTCATAACTCATCTCGCGCAGAAATCGTAGTCTGAAAATCTGCTGACTGAGTGGTGGCAATTCCGCTTCAACAAATTGCATCAGTCGCTCCAAACGGTCGTCGTCATTCATGCAGTAGATGGAGTTTTGCACAGACTCCTGCAAGAAGAGTTTTTCCACACGTTCCCTCACTGATTTATGAGTAAGTACATCAGAGCAACGGTTTCGCACAGCAGTCATGAGATAACCTTCCACCTTATCTTCCGCTGGCATCTGCCCACGATGCAATAGTTGGGCAAAGACATCACTTACCACATCTTTGCTCTCCTGTGAGTCATACAGCATCACCCTTGCCAGACGATACATCTGTGCATAATGCCGACGGTATATCTTTTCAAATTCTGTCATATACTTACAAGGACGATTTAGAGAAACGAAAAACTAAGCAAAACGAAAAAAAATCAAACAAAAGAAAACACTGGACGTTCGTTTTCGACTACGACGAACGCCCAGTGACGGGATGACGAACATTCGAGAAGACAAAAACGAACGTCCGTTTTTGGAATATAATCCAAATTCTATTTCTCCTTGATGATATACACGCAGAAGGCACCGACAATGAGAAGGATACCTGCAAGGACGAGCATCAAAACTTCGGGAGCGAGTTGTCCTGAATGAGTGAAAGCACTGAGAACCAGTCCACCGAGGGAAGCGGCAACGATTTGAGGAATGCAAATGGTGCCATTGAAGAGTCCGAGATAAGTACCGACATGTCCACCCTTCAGGGAGTTGGTGAGGATGGTGAATGGGAGTGCCAACATGGCTGCCCAAGCACATCCGATGAGAAGGAAAGAAACAAAGAGCGCATATTGGTTGTGGAGGAAATAGATGGAGATGAAACCGATGCCTCCGAGAACGAGACTCAAGCTGTAGATGAACTTACGACTCTTGAACATTGGAATGACGATTGCCCAAAGCACGGAACCGATAGCCTGAACTGCGAAGAGGATGCCCACCCAGTTGGCTGCTTCCTGATACTGCGTGGATTTCACGTCGAGAACGATGCGGGTGGTACCATCCACCACGCGTTCCATAGTTGGAGCGTCGAAGGCACTATGAGCGATTGTTCCGTTGGTATAGGTCCACATGAACATGAAGGCTGCCCAACAGAAGAACTGCACGAGTCCCACCGTCCAGAAGGTCTTTGGCGCCTTCAACAACAGTTGGAACATATTAGGTGAGTTCTTGGCATCTGCCTTTTCCTCTTCACTGATAGGATGGTATTCGTTGTAGAGTTCAGGCGGATATTCCTTCACCTTTGCAGTCGTGTAGAACACACAAAGAATGAGGATTGCCGCACCGATATAGAACGAATAGATGACGGAATCAGGGATGACTCCTTCGGGAGCCGTGTTGCTGATACCAATAGCGGCGAAGATGAATGGGAAAAGATAGCCGACAAGGCTTCCCGCATTGCAGAGGAATGACTGAATGCTGTAGGCAAGTCCTTTCTGCTTCTCGTTGACCATATCTCCAACCATCATCTTGAATGGCTGCATTGCCACATTGATGGAGGTGTCGAGGAACATGAGTGAGACGAGTCCGAAGACCATTGCCGTGGCAACACTCATGCCAAAGGAACCTGCATTTGGCAAGAGACACATGACGAGTACGGCTACGAGCGCTCCCACAAAGAGGTATGGGATGCGGCGACCGAAATGAGTCCATGTGCGGTCGGACAACGAACCAATAATGGGTTGCACAATGATTCCCATGAGTGGAGGGAGAATCCAAAAGTAACTCAGGTTGTGTGGATCAGCTCCAAGCGTGGAGAAGATGCGGCTGATGTTTGCACTCTGCAGGGCGTATGCAATCTGCACACCAAAGAAACCGAAACTGATGTTCCAGAGTTTCCAAAACGATTGATCAGGAATTTGTTTCATAAGTAAAGATTAAAAATAAACTTGAGACGATTTTAATCTATTCATTTTTATTTTTCAACCACGAATTACTCGAATTTACACGAATTTTTAGCTCGGCGTTAGCCAATTTCTCTAATTTAAAAATGCCAGCTATTTTGTTCGTGAAATATGATGAAATAATCATAAAATAATTCGTATAATTCGTGAAATTCGTGGTTGAGAACAATCCCAAGTAATTATTTTATCATTTCTAAAATAGGACCACTCCTCACCCTCCTTGTGAGGGAGGGGGTGGTTACTCTTTTAATAATTGATATTTATTTTCTTTGTTTGATTGCCTTGACGAAGAATATAAACGCCAGGACGAGTAGGACGAAGGACAGGACGACCATCCAGCGTGAAGAATTGCCTGGGCGATGTGACGTCGTCGGATGAGGTGGTAGCGATGCCAGAAGTAAGGTCTTCCTCAACATAGTATTTTCCATCTATCTGTGCAGATTTAATCACGAAGAACTTATCCTCCGAAACTTCTGTCACATCGATGGTCTGAGGACTACCGTTGTTGGTGGAGAAAACAAAGTTCACAAAGTAGTCGGCAGCGTTAATATTGATAGTTTGGTAGTACCAAGTATAGCCGTTGATTACCTTCGTATCGGTAATCTGCTTGCCTGGCCAATTGCCATTCAGTTGGGAATTGTTATTGCTGTCCCAAATATAGAAATTCATGCGAGTCCAGTTGAGTTCATCACGCACGTAGATAGTGGCGGTGTGTGGCTGGAATTCCTCTTGTTCAGCCTCGTACTCTGACTGGATGCGTTGCTCGATGGTGTTCCATTCCGACACGAGGGCATCGGAGATGTAGTAGCAGTAATCAGTTCCAGCAATAATCTTCGTGAAACCTGCGGGAGCAGAATAAGCATTCGGTGTCTTACCAACGACACAAATGAGGGTGCCACGTGTGCCTTGTGTTGCTACGGCATAATAGAGTTGCTGGGAGGCTTTCTGCTCGTAGGTGCTTTGGTTTGTGATACCCGCCAATTTGCGAGCGGAAATCATTCGCTTGAGAGGATATTTCTGTGCCTGCCAGTGCTTGAGGAACACACATGGAGTGCCTGGCATAGCGAGCATAAAGGCATTGGCTGCGAGGGTGTCAGCCTTGAGAGGGTCCTGCTCACTGCCTGAACGGCGCTCGGTGTCGTGGTTCTCAACGAAGGTGACAGCATAGCGCTGGTAGTCTTTCTGATAGATGAGAGGGTAGCCTGCTCCATCGGAGGCGTTTCCTGCCAAGAGTCGCCAGTTGTTCTGATGAACGGCATCACGCACTCGATAGCGGAACTGGAAGTCGAAGGCTGCGGATTGAATCTCTCCATTCACCTTCGTGCCATTGATCCAATTCTTGATAGTAGAGGAACCATCCCAACACTCTCCCACGGAGAACTGTGGTTTGGCTGTGGCATTGTATTCACCCGTGTAGGATGCACTGAAACCCTTCACCATGTCGTAGCGGAAGCCGGTGTAGCCAAGGTCGTTGAGAAGGTAATCGAGATAAGCCTTCACACATTTGTTCACATTCTCCGACTTGTGGTCGAGGTCGCGCATACCGCTCCATCCTTCGCCCGTGTCGTTGTTGGAAGAGAGTGAATAGCCATTGTTGGTTGCCCAAGTGAGTGTAGCACCATCATCGTCGTTGCGGACAATGTCGGTAGATTGCATCTGATAGATGACACCCTTGTAGGTTTCCTTTGGGAAATCCACCCAGTTGGACACGTTGCTACGATGGTTAACCACCACATCGGCGATAACGCCCGTACCCTTTGCCTTGAAGGTGGAAATCATACTGCGGAGTTCGGATTCAGAACCAAATGAACTGTGCTGGTCGAAATAGTAGAGGGGTGCGTAACCCATGTTGTTTCCACCACCGCAGTAGCCCGACTGAGGAATCCAAATGAGGTCGAAGTATGTGGAGAGTTCGTCAGCTTGCTTCTCAAGCTTTGTCCAACGAGTGTCGGAAAAACTATCCCAATAGAATCCCTGCAACATCACGCCCGAATAGTCGGCTTGCCAACCCTGTGCAGAAAGACCAAGGAAAGGCGCGAAAGAGAAAAGAAAAGGAAGTAGAAGTTTTTTCATAAATAAAGATTTAAAAATGAAGAATGATGATACGAAACGAAAAACGAAAGACGAAAACGAAAACTGCCATCCGGATGGAAAGCTTTCGTTTTCGTTATCGTCTTCGTTTAAAAGAGGGGATGATTAGTTCTTCGTGATATTCACATAACCCTTACCATCACACTGTGGATAGAGTTCGAATGTGTAGTTGCCAGCCTCGATGTGGAGATTAGCACCATTCTGAGAAGTGAGCGCATCAGTAGCACCACCCCAACTGAGTGACCAGTCGTGGTTAGCACGGAACTTGTATTCACCATCAGTCATGTCGTAGGTTCCCTCCCAGCACTTCTTTTCGATATTGAAGGAGAGATCGTAATCTGTGCCCCAGCTGGAGTCGCCATTCACGGCTGAACCGATGAGCGAAATCACGTTGATAGGAGAAAGGGTGAATGTGAGATTGTCGGTATTGACAGAAATCTTGTAGAATCCAGACTGGTTATCACCAGGAAGGTCGCAGTTGCCTCCACCGAGTGCAATGGTTCCTTCACCTTCGCCTGCTCCATACTGAGGGTTGTCCCAATTAGGAGTTGTGGTGAACTTGAATCCCCAAGTTGTTTCATTGTCAGCCTTGAAGATATAGTAGTAACCTTCGAAATTGTCACCAACCTTCACGAGTGGTGAGAAGCCCCATCCATTGGCATCGCCTGCGTAATAGAGTTCCTTAGAGTAAGGAGCGTAGGAGAATGACCAATCCTTAGGAGAAATGGTGAACTTGAAAGTGCCACCCTTCTCGCACTGGAAGGAATTGCCACTGCTGCTGTCCTCGTTGAAGAAGCCCGAAGTGGAGGTGTCGCCATTGATAGTGGCACGGAGGAGTCCGTTCCAATCTTGATTGTCAACAGCTGACTGCGGTGCGAAGCAGAACCACTCGGAATCGCCAATGTCGAGGATAACAGAGAATGTGCCGTCCTCATTTTTCTCCATTGGAGTTGGAGCAGAAAGATTCCAACCATTGTAGCCACCTATATAATAATAAGCGTCTTCGTAAGCAATGCCAGGTAATTCAGGAGTCTTGAATTGGAATGCAAAACTGTCAACAGTTGCAGCATCAATGGTCAATTCTGCTGGTACAGCCACACCGTCGTCGTCAAGGCTTGAAGCCTTCACGGTACATTCCATCAAACGGGTAGCGTGTGCTTTCGACTTATAGAAAGTTTCACATGCTTTCTTGATGTCGTCAAGAGCAACAATCAGATTACCGTCTTCAGAAGTGCAAGGAATGTCCACACCATTGATTTTCAAATTGGAGTAAACCAATTGTGCTGCATCAACACCCGTAATAAAGCTTTGAGTCAGCAACGTGACCTTTGATGTCTCTGTAGCATCATAGTCGATGGTATTCGACAGCAGATTGGCAGCGGCGGTTACCACGTCCTTGTCTGGTCCTTGAGGAATGGACTGAGGTTGTTCCCAGTCCTTGAAATCCTCATTACACGATACCGTTGCAAACGAAGCCACGAGGATTCCTGCATATAAAAATATCTTTTTCATAATCTTGTCAAAATAATTTGATTTGTTAAAGATAATAGAAAGGGTCCCCTCGAATTGATGTCGAGGGGGCTTTCATTATTCAACTCGACCTGTTCCCTGAGTGAAGTCAACAACTGCCTTCTGACCTGTTGAAACTTGGCAAGAATAGTCTGCACCAATGCTTTCAGCCCAGTTATTAGGAATATCAACGTTGCGGTAGAAGAGTGTGCCATCATTCTTGATGGTGAACTCTGTCTTCCACCAGTCGATACCGCAATCCACAAACATACGGAGTTCGCCATCACCTGTGAATGCAGGAGAAGTCCAAGCACCTTCATTGTCAGGAGCTGTGAACTTGCCGTTATCCGAAAGACTCCATTCGCCACCCAAAGCAGCACCGATGATATAAACGTCTGCCTTACGAGTGATGAGTTCGTACTGGAGTGCGCCGTTGGCAATCTTACCCTTAACGATGATGTTGTACCAGCCACCGTTAGCCACCTTGATGTTGGCTGCATCGTTGGATGCGTCGGCACTGCTGAGTCCTGCACCAGCATCGTCGGTCACTGTGAGCTGTCCATAGCCCTTGTCGTTGCCCTTCCAGCCAGCATCCTGATTGATCTTGAACTCGGAACCAGATGGGAGATAAACAACGCCATAGTAGAAGCCATCCTGACTGAATGCCTGACTGAGCGGAACGAACTTGCTCCAGCCATCGGATGCAGGGAAGCTACCCACGATGTACATCATTTGAGGAAGTGCAATCTCTACAACAGGAACGTATGCCTGCACCTTTGGAAGGGTGATAGTGTTGGATTGAGCTTCTCCTAATGTCTCGTTTCCATAGACATGAGCCGTGAGATAAACATAGAGAGGAATAGGCTGCGAAAGGTCCTTGTCGCCTGCCATGGTGAGAATCTTTTCGTTGAGCTCAGAGGCAGGGACGCTGATGTATGTATTAGTAGAAGTGGTGGCAAGGTTCTCGAAATGCTCATTGTCGAGACTTACCCACACTGTATAGACTGTAGAAACAGGGAAGCCGTAGTCGGGCTGCGACGTAGTCAGCACGAGATACTCAGAATGCTCAAGGTCGTAGGCATTGTTGAGGGCATACCCAGGCATATTGAGCGTAAAGCTCTTCACGTCGTTGGGATTGAAGGTTGGATTGCTGTCACGATCCTCGGAGCAGGAACTGAAGGTCATGCCCACTGCCACAAGCATCAGCAATGAATATATAATCTTTTTCATAAGTTGATTGTCATTAAGTTTTGAATATAATTAATAACCCTTATTCTGACACATGTTAGGATTCGAGTTGATTTCGTTGGCAGGTATTGGATAGAGATTGTAGATGTCGCTCACACCAGCACCTGTGTAAACTCCACCCTTCCAATCCCAGAGATAGTCACCAGAAGTGAAATAGCCAAAACGAATCAAGTCGGAACGACGACGGCCTTCGAAGTAGAACTCACGGCACCATTCGTCGCAAATGTCAAGTTCGGTCACATCATCAAACGGAGCAGCATGAGCACGAGAGCGAAGCGTATTGATGAGAGTGATGACCTTAGCGGATGGACCTTCAAGACGGAATGTAGCCTCAGCGAGGGTGAGGTAAGCCTCTGCCACGCGGAAGAGCGGAACATCGGTGTCGGAGTAAGAAACATCCTTTGGTGCACCATTGTTAGGGTCGCAATAATAATTGGTCCATTTCATGATGCCAAGACCTGCACTGAAAGTAGTCTTTTCCTCTGTGCTGGTGGTGCGCTCATTACCTTTCTCACCCTTGTCGTTCACAGACCATCCTGAGAAGAAGCGAGCACGGTCGTCGCCTGCAGCCTTCATCACAGAATCTACATCGCAAGTGAGAGGTACATCGCGGAGAGAAGAGAAGAACTTCTTAACCAAAGCCTCGCGAGAACGGTTACATGTCCACTGTGACTTGGCAATACCTTGGTCAGGAGTACCGTTACCCGTAGTGGAAGCAATGGTATAAACAGAACCGCCATAGGAACGACTGGTAGCACCATCGCAACGGATAGGGAAGATGATTTCCTGACGTGCATTGGCATTCTCGCCGTTGTCGCCCATGAAGAGCTGCTGATAAGCGGAGAAACCATTCTTCGACTCGGTGCAGAGCTTGTAGCTGCTATCGATGACTTTCTGAGCATATGCCTGTGCCGTAGCCCACTGTGGAGTGCCAGTATAGACTTGTGCGTTGAGATACATACGAGCCAGCAACATGTTGGCTGCTACACGGTCAGCACGTCCGTAGTTGGCATCGCTATTGGCACTCTCGAGGAGCACTTCCTTGCTCTCTGCATTCTCGCCATTGATAGCCTTCAACTCGCCGACAACGAAATTGAAGCAGTCTGCACGGGATATATATTCAGGGAGTTCGTCATTGTAGTGGAGCTTGTAAGGAGCACATCCGTAGAGGTCGATGAAATAGTAGTAGTGCAAAGCACGGATGAAGCGCACCTCAGCACGGTTCTGCAACATCTGAGCATCTTCGGTGCCTTCGGTCTGGTCGAGGTAGAAGTTGCAAAGTGTGATGTTATACATGAGTCGATAGTAGGTCAACTCATTATAGCCATGAGAAGAGTTCCAACTGATGTTGGTGAGTTCAGGAATACCAGCATCGCCCTGCCATGTCCAGATACATTCATCAGAACAGAGTTCGTTGGCTTCAAATATACGACGATACATGGAAGAGTTACCTTCGTCGAACTGCGACATATCAGCATTACCAGAACCACCTATTGTTCCTGTAAGTGTGAGATTACCATAAATCTTGGCAAGGAGTCCTGTAGCATTGAACTGAGTGTTGGTCTGAGGGTCTTGGATGCTCTGGTCGAGGTCCTTCGTACAAGAGGAAACTCCACCAGCCACAAGGAGTGAAACCACTGCTGCAGGAATTACATTTTTGAAATATCTGAATTTCATAATTTTCTATTTTTTGAAACGTGAAACCTGATTAGAAATTAAGGCTAAGACCAACCATGAAGGTAGTTGGACGTGGATAAACACCACCGTCAACACCTGTGCCATGTGTGCGCTCTGGGTCGAGGCCCTTGTACTTGGTGATGACGAATGGATTCTGAACGAGTCCATAGATACGTCCACCTAAGCCCTTGAAGGAGTCGGAAGCGAGGAGATGGTTGAATGAGTAGCCGAGCGTGATGTTGTCGCAGCGCAAGAAAGAAGCATTGCGAACGAAGTAGTCGCTCATGTAGTAGTCAGTCTTACCCTCGAAACCGAGGTCGATAGCCTCCTGAGTGGTGTTGGAGTAAGCGTTGTTGGTGAAGAGTCCTGCGTAAGACACATTAGCATGTCCTGAGAGGAAGTCGTAGTAGAGGTAGTTGTTGAAGCTGGCACGCCAACTGAAACTGAAGTCCCAGTTCTTGTAGATGAACTTGTTGGTGAGACCCATAGTAACGTCAGCATCTGGCTTCTTATATACATACTTATCGTCGGCATTGATGATGCCATCGGCATTGCGGTCAACAAATACGCCTTCGAGTGGCTTTCCGTTCACGTCATATACCTGCTGATAAACGTAGAAGCTGTTAGCTGGATAGCCAACCTTGTTCACCTGCACCTGGTTGCTCAAACCAGCTGAGATGGAACCACCAGTGAGGAAGAAATCAGCACCATTGGTGAGTTCAACAATCTCATTCTTGTTGTAAGTAACGTTGTAGTTCACCGTCCAGGAGAAGTCCTTGGTTACAATTGGGTGAGCATTGATAGCGAATTCAATACCGGTGTTCTTGAGGGAACCTACGTTGACTGTCTTGTAGTTACCAAAGCCCAAACCAGAAGCGATGCTCACGGTGGAAATCAAGTCCTTGGTCTTACGATAGTACCAGTCGATGGCACCGTCGATACGTCCATTGAGGAAGCTCCAGTCGAGACCCACGTTCCATGTGGTAGTTGACTCCCACTTCAAGTCTGTGTTGTACATTTCAGGACGATAAGTGTAGTAGTTCACGTTACCAAGTGAATACTGTGCATACTGGTCGGAAACCACATAGCGAGGCTGATAGTAGAAGTCGTAGCCAATGTTCTGCTGACCTGTGACACCCCAACCGAGACGGAGCTTCAGTTCATCGAGTGCAGTAGCATCCTTCAGGAAGCTCTCTTCACTCATTTTCCATGCCAAACCCACGGATGGGAATGTACCCCACTTATGACCTTTGGCAAAGCGGCTCGAACCATCCCAACGCATGGTGTAGGTGAGGAGGTAGCGATTGAGCAAACCATAGTTCAAACGACCGAAATAGCTGACCAAGGTGTTGGTATAAATATGTTCACTTTCGCTGCGTAGCGATGGAGAGTAAGCTATTGGTGAATCAAGTTTCTTGCCATCCTCGCCATACCATTCATTTCCTTGTCCGAAGCTATAGGTGCTTCTGTGGAAATGCTGCTCTTCCATACCAGCCATGACATCGAGGTTGTGGATGTCGTTCCAGTTGTGAGCATACTGTGCATAGATGTTGCCTTGCAAATTGTACTTGTAAGACTGGCTTGCGCCATTGTAGCCGTAGTAGTTGTTACTATAAGAATAAGGAGAAATGAAAGTTTCCTGACGACCTTCTGAATAGTCACCACCCACGTTGGCATGGATGTGAAGGTCTTCGAAACCATGAATCTTATAGTCGAACTCGATGTTACCAATCATCACATTGGATTTTGCTTGGTCGTCCTTATTATTGATGAGAGCAACAGGGTTCTGAGGTGTGTTGGTGTTGGTAGTGTATTTCCAATCCTTATTGTTGAAATTTGCTGCCAATGGATTCTGCCAATAGCCACCAAATTCAACGAAACCAGGATCGCCACTTGCCAAACGTACAGGATGAGTTGGATCAGCACCAATGGCATTGCCAAATGCACCACCATCAGGATATTTGTTCTTCGCATGCATATACTTTGCTGTGAGGTTCACTGCCAAGTGGTCGTCGAAGAAGGTAGGAGTGAGGTTCAAAGAGGTTGTGAAGCGCTGGAATTTGGAGTTCTTCACAATACCGTTCTTGTTGGTATAGCCGACACTCACACGGTAAGGCAATGTCTTCACAGCACCTGTTACACTCACCTGATGGTCAGTACCCACTGCAGTGCGGTAGATTTCATCCTGCCAGTCGGTGTTAGCAGTACCCAAAGAGGCACCGTCCTTGCCAAGTGTCTCAGTGATGTATTTGCGATATTGGTCGCCTGACAGCACTTCGTAAGTCTTACGAGGAGTGCCAAAGCTCACGTTGCCTGTGTAGTTAATCTTTGGCATCTTCGAACCAACCTTACCCTTCTTGGTAGTGATGATGATGACACCGTTGCTGGCACGGCTACCATAGATAGCTGTTGCACTTGCATCCTTCAGCACGGTGAAGCTCTCGATATCCTCTGGATTCACCATGGCAAGTGGGTTGGAAAGTCCCTGCACACCATTGTTATCCATAGCAAGACCGTCAATCACAATGAGAGGGTCGTTGTTGGCAGAAAGTGATGAGCCACCACGAATGCGGATGGAAGCGCTACCACCAGGAGTACCATCGTTCGAGATGACGCTCACACCGGCAATCTTACCCACGAGCATGTCCTGTGCACTCGTTGTGATACCCTTCGACATTTCGTCGGGCTTGATAGCAGTAACAGAACCTGTTGCATCCGATTTCTTTACCTTCGCATAACCCACAACCATCGTTTCGTCGAGCAGTTTGCTGTCTTCGCGAAGAATTACGTTTATAGTTGGTGTAGCACTCACTTCCAAGGTCTGATAACCTACGTAGGAGAAAACGAGTGTGGCACCTCGTGGCACCTTCAGGGTGAAGTCACCGTTCAAGTCTGTGGTTGTACCGTTCGAAGTTCCCTTCTGAATCACAGTACCCATCATGATTGGTTCACCCGCCGTGTCCTTCACGTGGCCCTTAACAATGATGTCTTGGGCAAGAACGTTGAGAGACACCATCATTCCTACAAGAAAGACGAGTAGGAATCTGAAATTTAGCTTTCCGTTCATTTTTTGTACTTAAAGGTTAATTGTTAGTTGAATATAATGAATTAAAAATGTTCCTTGTTTTTATATTTTGTACGATGGCATAGATTCATTTTTTCGCACTATTGCATGGACCGACGAATCGATCCATGCAACAAGGGATTTTCCCTTTGGCGACTAAGATATTACGATCATTTTAATTTTTCTGTTTCAGCTGAATGGCAAAGCCACCGCCTGAAGCCGACTTCATCTTCAGCACCGTCTTGCTCGTCACCGACTTCTTCGTGATGGTGTAAGATTGTGGATTCCTTTCCCAATCAGCATTCTTGCCATCGGCATAAATCACTGCCTCGTACTTCTTGCCAGGCGTGAGGAAGTCAAGAGAAAGACGAGTGTTGTGTCCAGCTCCATTCACTGTGCTACCCACGTACCAGTTCTCACTGTTCTTGTCCTTGCGAGCTATCGTCACCACTTGTCCTGGCTCTGCTTCGAGATACACACTCTTCTGCCAATCCACTGGCACATCCTTGATGAACTGGAAGGCATCGAGGAAGCGGTCGTAGTTCTCAGGAATATCGGCTGCCATCTGAAGCGGACTGTACATCGTCACGTAAAGTGCCAACTGGCGAGCCAGCGTTGTGCGTGCCTTCGAATGGTTGTCCTTTTGCATTTTCGAGCAGTCCATTTCGAAGATACCTGGCGTGTAATCCATCGGACCACCAATCAAACGGGTGAAAGGCAGGATGGTAGTATGTTCAACAGTATTGCCACCAAAAGCCTCGAATTCAGTACCTCTTGCACTTTCGTTGCCAATCAGGTTAGGATACGTGCGACAGATGCCTGTAGGACGCACTGCCTCGTGAGCATTCACCATAATATGATAGTCGGCAGCCTTTTCGATGCAATACTGGTAGTGGTTGTTGGTCCACTGGCTGTAATGATGGTCACCGTGAGGCACGATGTTGCCCACATAACCACTCTTCACAGCTGGATACCCATGGTCAACCATGAACTGATATGCCTTGTCGAGATGGCGCTCATAGTTGCGAGTAGAAGCCGAGGTCTCATGGTGCATAATCATCTTCACACCCTTCGATGCAGCATATTTGTGAATGCCTTCCACATCGAAATCTGGATAAGGAGTAACGAAGTCAAAGACGAAGTCCTTCTCGTGTCCGAACCAATCCTCCCATCCCTGATTCCAACCTTCTACCAGTACTGCATCGAATCCATGCTTGGCAGCAAAGTCGATGTAACGCTTCACGTTCTCTGTATTGGCAGCATGACGTCCATGAGGTTTAGCCTTCGTGTAATCAGTTTCACCCAATTTGATGGAGCTAAAGTCGTCGGTGTAGGACCAATGGCTACGATTCGTAATCATGTCCCACCACACACCGATATATTTGGTTGGCTTAATCCACGAAGTATCAGTGATTTTGCAAGGCTCATTCAAGTTCAGTGTCATGCGGGAAGCAAGAATGTCCTTACCACTCCTACCAACAATAATCGTGCGCCAAGGACTCACACAAGGAGTCTGCATCCATCCCTTGTCGCCCTGTCCGTCAGGAGTGAGCCATGACTCGAAGGTCTTGGTGCTTTCAGTGTAGTTGAGGTGCATCGTAGCATAGTTCAAACATGCAGCCTCATGCAGATTGATATAAAGTCCCGCATCGGTCTTCAGCATCAGAGCCGTCTGCACACAAGCCTTGCCCACAGGAGTCTGTGAGGAGTTGGGCGTGATGGCATCTTTCATCCTGCCACGGATTTCAGAGAGTCGGCATTCTGTGAAAGCATACTCTTGCGTGTCGTAATCGCCTGGAATCCACCATGCAGTGTGGTCGCCTGTCAGCGCAAACTGCGTACGTTCTTCCTTAATAGTAAAATAGGTGAGATTTTTCTGGTCAGGGAACTCATAGCGGAAACCCAATCCATCATCGAACAGACGGAAGCGAAGCACCATCTCGCGGTCGTTCTTAGGCTGATACAACCGAACCATCAATTCGTTGTAGTGATTGCGGATTTCGCTCTCTTCTCCCCATACGGGTTTCCATGTCTCGTCGAAAGTGCTGGTCTGCTGGTCTTTCAACTGAAAACCATACATCATGTCTGCTTTCACGTCGATGGTGGAAGCATCCGTGTGCTGAGAATTATCAAAAGTCTCTTGCTTGTCGGCTTTCTCCTTCTTCAATTCCAAACCAAGTCCACTGGTTTTCACCACGTCTTTACCATCAAACTTCAATTGGTACGTAGGTCGTCCTTCAGCGTTGATAGCAAACTGTAGGTCGAATCTGCCGTTAGGAGATTTCAGTGTTTGTGCAAAACTGATTTCATGCAACCCAAGCAGGAATAATAAAAATCCAAAACGTTTCATGATAATTAGTTAGGTTTCGCAGTCCTCGCTTCATGCTTTTTGGCTGAAAAGTGATGAGCTAAGAGTAAAGAACACAGCTGCATTCCTCTACACAAAACTATCAACACTCAACACAAAAAACAATCATCAAAGACGTGCAAATTTATTTATTTTTTCCTTTTATAACAATAATTTTGTCTTTTTTTTACTTTGTGAAGTCTAAAACACGTATTTCTTTAGGTCTCAGACGCATTTCACCCGCACATTTCACACGTTTATGTGTCAAAATGTTCTCTGCTTCTGCCTTTGGCAGTACTTCTGCATACGGAGTCAAATCCAAGGTCTGGTTCTTCGTAGTACCATTCACGATGACTGTCACCACCTGTCCATTCTTCTCGCGAGCATACACATACACACCATTCCTCACATGGAAATGAATGAGTTTGCCATCATGCACAGCATCGCAGTTCTTGCGCCAATTCAGCAAGTTCTTGGTAAAGTTGAAATACCAGTTCTGCAAATCCGTTCTTCCTTCCTTCGTGAAAGCATTGTTCTTGTCGCCCTGCCAACCGCCAGGAAAGTCTTGACGCAATGCACCGTCGCCCTTGCTCTTGTTGGCTGCCATACCGATTTCATCTCCGTAGTACAACTGAGGAATACCTCTCAACGTGAGCAGTAGCGTGAGCGCGTGCTTGTAACGGATGGTGTCCTGTGCCATCTCAGCATTCTTCTGGAAGCGGTCGGTGTCGTGATTGTCGAGGAAAGTGAGCAAATGATTCACGTCTGCATACACCATGTCCTGACTCAAGTATTCATACAGGCGAGCATAGCCATTGTTCCAGTCGTCTGTTTCCTCGTCCATCACATAGTTGAGCAGTGACATCAAAGGGAAATCCATCACGGTCCGCAAGTTACTGTTCTTTGGTGCACAAAGCTTACTGTCTTTCTGCCAGTATGCCACACCCACATTGTTATTCACCCACACTTCACCCACGATATTGAAACCAGGGTATTCCAACTCAATGCGGTCGCACCATTTCCTCATACCGTCAAAGTCGTTGTATGGATAGGTGTCCTGACGGAAACCGTCAATACCTGCCCACTCTATCCACCACATGCTGGCTTGAATCAAGTAATCAATCACGAGGCGATTCTTCTGATTCATGTCGGGCATTGCCTCCACAAACCATCCGTCAATAGTGCGTGTGCGGTCGAACTGAGAAGCATGCACATCTCCGTAAGCACCTGTGCGATAACTACTTTGCACGTACTTGCCATCGAAATTGAACCAGTCTTTCTGTGGCATGTCCTGATAAAGGAAATTCTGGCGACCACAATGGTTGAACACGATATCCATCACAATCTTGATGCCTTTCTTGTGTGCTTCCTGCACAAAGTGGCGATATTCATCATTCGTGCCAAAACGCGGGTCTGTCTCATAATAGTTCGTAATGGCATAGCCATGATAACTCTCCTTTGGCATGTCGTTCACGAGGGTTGGCGTTGGCCAGATGGCGGTGACGCCGAGTTCTGCCAAATAGTCGAGATGCTGCTCCATACCAGCAATGTCGCCACCATGACGAGCCATCGGAACATTCACATCGCAAGTCTGCTCCAGCATTCCCTTCACTACGTCATTCTTAGGATTTCCATTGGCAAAGCGATCGGGCATCAGCAGATAGAGCACGTCGCTTGCATCGTAAGTCTTGCGATTCACGCTCTCGCGCGTCTTTAACTCATAAGGTATGGACTGGCGTCCCACTTTGATGGTAAACTTCTGAGCTGGTGCATTCTTCGTGTCCAGATACAGAATCAGGTAATTTGGATTCTCTTGAGTCACCACCTCCTTGATTTCTATTCCTTGAGCATCTTTCAGTGCCACTTGCTGTGTGCCCACTCCCTCACCGTGGATGAGGATTTGCAGCTCAGGATTTTTCATACCAGCCCACCAGCAAAGCGGATGTACGTGTTGAACTTTCACTTTGGCTGCATCAGCCTGCATTGCAAAAATGCTCATAAGTACCAGTGTTAAAATTGTTAGTCGTTTCATATTAGTTTATTTGAATTACTTTTCGTTTTTCTTTGGCAAAATTAATATAAATTATTCACACATTTTATGATTAAAATAAAAATATAAATCAATATAAAAGCTAATTTATTTGTTTTCAATACTTTAACTATATTCCACATCGTAAAAAATATAAATACATTTTAAAATAAACACCTTCTTTTCTTGCTCTATTCCCTCTCATTATGTACCTTTGCACACACCTAACTATAGTAATGAGAAAGAATATGTCGGTACAGTTTATTCATATTTTGAAGATGACTTCATTCTTCGCATTTCGTCTTTCGTTTTTCGTTCTTCTCCTTTCCCCTCTCTCCCTATCTGCCAATGAGGGAAAAGCAGAGGAAGCCATTGCTACGCTTGATGCCACCATCGCAAGGAAGGCAGAATACCAAGCACTTCGACAGCATCGCACCGACAGTCTGAAACAAATCGCTCTGCGTGCCAAAGGTCCCCAACTCGTCGAAACCTACAAGGAACTTTTCACCATCTTTTCCCGTGTGCAAACGGACTCCGCCCTACTCTATCTCAATCTTTTGGAGCGTTTGCCTAAAAATGTGAAGAACTCGAAGGACCTCGACATCTACATTACCATCGGACGTGCCGAAATCTATGCTGTCATGGGACAATACGATGCAGCCCAATCCCTCCTAAAAAGCATCAGCATTCAGCATGCCACACCCGAGACACGCCTTTACTACTACCACACCTGTCGCACTGTCTATGGGTGGATGGCAGAGTTTTCATCCGTGGAAGACTTCCAATCTCGCCTCCTTACCCTCACCGACCTCTACCGCGACTCCATCATTTCCTGTCAAGACGCAAGCATTGGCTCCAACATCGTGCGTGTGGATAAGATGCTCACCCACGGCATCGTGGATTCAGCCATTGTCATCTCCCTTGCCGACCTCGAAAAAGCTCTTCCCAACGAGCGACCTTACATCTATTTCAACATTGCGGAGGCATACCGTCAAAAGGGTGATACAGACCGTTATAAATACTATCTCGCCCTCACCGCCACTGCCGACATCCAGCATGGCATCACGGAATATATGGCACTCCCTACCCTTGCCCAACTTGCCTACGAGGAAGGAGACCTCAAACGCGCCTATCATTATATGGTGTGCTCAATGGAGGATGCCAACTACTGTCAGGCACGATTGCGAGCCGTGGAAGTGAGCAACGCATTTCCTATCATTGACCGTGCCTATAAGGACTACCAAAGCAAACAGCACAAGATGGAACGCATCTTCACCTATACCCTCGTGCTGCTGGCACTCCTCCTCCTCGCTGCCATCTTCTACTTGCGCCGACAGATGAAGAAACTCGCATCCACTCGTCGCCAACTGGCTCGCACCAACAGCCAACTCGAAACCACCAACCAACAACTCAATGCTGCCAATCAGCAGTTGGGACTCGCCAACACTCAGCTCCATGAAGTGAACGAAGGATTGGTGCGTACCGACCAAATCAAGGAGGAATACATAGCCTACTACCTCGGGCGCTGCCGCAACTACATCGACAGTTTCAACCGTTTCCGTCTCGACATGCTCCGACTCGCCAAGAACCGACAAACCGACGACCTGCTTCGTTCCCTCAAAAGCGATGAACTCTTCCAAAGTCAACAAGAGCAGTTCTATGTCGATTTCGACGAGGCATTCATTAACATCCATCCGCATTTCGTGGAGAATTTCAATGCGCTTCTCCGTACTGACGAACAGATTCAGCCAAAGCGAGGCGAACTGCTCACCACCGAACTTCGCATCTTCGCCCTCATCCGTCTCGGCATGACGGACACCGCCGAGATAGCTCATTTCCTCAACTACTCCCTCACCACCATCTACAACTACCGTTCTCGCATCCGCAACGCCTCCATCTATTCCAAAGATGAATTCGAAAAGCGCCTCATGCTCTTATAACGCAAAAACTCTTTGTAAGAAGACAATCAATTCTTCGATTCTACTGAACCCTCAGCTCGGCGAAAGCCAATCAATCCTCCAATTTTGCAGAACTGCTCCTTCGATTTTACTGAAATGCCGAGCCCTCAACGTTTACACGGTGAGCCTTCGCCATCGCAACGCCGAAGGCTCGTTATCGAAACGCCGAGCCTTCGGCAACTAGTTGAATCCAAAGGAAAGCTTCAGTCAATCCAAAAATGTGCTTCAGATTATCCCATAAAGAAATGCATCAAAACCACATACTTCAACTGAATTGACACAAGAAGAATCAAGTCGGCTAAGCCGAGAGCTTTCTTTTCGCCTTATATCATTTGTCACTTATTTTCTCTTTTTGTACCTTTGCACCAAGCTTTAAAAATAATATGTTTATGAAACCAAAAATGAAACTTTTACTAACGACTTTGCTTTCCATCTTAGTCTTATCTTCATGCAAAAACTCAAAACAGGTGTTGACGGCTGACAAGCAGGGATTCTCACTCGGTGCCGACATCAGTTGGATTACCGAATTGGAGTCGCGCGGCACGACCTTCGCCACGGCTGAAGGGGAAGTGATGGAATGCACGAAATTGATGAAACACCTCGGGCTGGATGCCATCCGTCTGCGCGTGTGGGTGAATCCTCGCAATGAATTCAGTTCGGCTGCCGACGTGCTGAAGAAAGCTCAGCGTGCCAAAGCCAACGGCATGGACATCATGATTGACTTCCACTACTCAGACACGTGGGCAGACCCTGGCAAGCAATTCATACCGAAGGCATGGGAAAGCCACTCCTACGAGGAGATGCTGAACGACGTGAGTGAGCACACTACTGCGGTGCTCCAACTGCTCAAAAAGAACGGCATCGAACCTCGATGGGTGCAAGTAGGTAACGAGACATCGAACGGACTGCTCTGGCCTATGGGAAAAATTGGTGAGCAGCCAGAGCATTATGCGGGTTTCATCTCGGTGGGTTGCAAGGCAGTGAAGCGCGTCTTTCCTCGCGCCCTCACCATCGTGCATCTCGATAATGGTTTCGACCGTGACCTCTATGAGTACAACCTCGGTGTCCTGTTGAAGAACAAGGTGGATTACGATGTCGTCGGTATGTCTCTCTATCCTCTTGCTGCCGTGGAATGGCACCCCACGAAGGTGAGCAGTGCGGAGGATGCCGTGAATAAGTGCATTGCGAATATCAAGTATATGTATGAGTGGTTGGGCAAGCCAACTATCATCACGGAGGTGGGTGTGAAAGTGACGGACCCTGAAGGTGGAAAGCGCATCTTGTCGAGTGTGATACAAGGCGCAAAAAAAGACACCGAAGGACATTGCCTTGGTGTCTTCTATTGGGAACCCGAAGCCGCAATGGGCTATAATGGCGGCTACGACATGGGTGCCTTCGTCTCGGATGGAAAGGTCAACAAACCGACTATCATCATGGATGCTTTCCAAAAATGAAGAATAAAGAAAGATGTAAGTGACGTTTTGATGCCAAAATGAGGTAAAAAAACGCCTTTTTCGCCTTATTTGATATGGGATGTTGCCTTTAATTGGTGGAAAAGTTGTAACTTTGTGTGCAAAGTTTGTAATACTGCTGACAATATGGCAAAGATAACAGTACAGAATACGCAGATAACGGTCATTAAGCAGAATGAAGATGACTACATCAGCCTAACAGACATGCTGAAGGCTAAGGATGGTGAATTCTTCTTCTCCAAT
>OCVV011318967.1_pt1 | contig 21097 bp, 22 predicted proteins | sample 1539721 | NCBI WGS metagenome assembly OCVV01 (sample SAMN02144230, study PRJEB22623) | gut metagenome | biome: sheep rumen | host: Ovis aries | place: New Zealand
TGTTCCATACTCGTAATTATTTAATTTCTTCTGCAAAGATAGTTAATTTTCAAATATAACACAACATTATTCACAAAAAAATGAGGCCAGAACAACCCAGACCCCATTCCTTATATTAAAAAAAACTACTTTTCTTCAGCCTTCACACTTCATCCCTCAGACCTCAGCCTTCTTACATCAGCCTTCAAACTTCAGCCTTCGTTCATCATCCACGCAACCATTGCGCCCACTCACTATAAGCCTCATTATCCATTTTCGCAGAACTCTGAATATGGTAATACTTACCCTCTATAGTGCCCTGCTTCGCCACAGAATCACGTTTCAGCTCTTGCAGCTGCCTCTTACCAAAGACCACCATCGGCATCTGAAATTCCACTGAGTACCTCTGTTGCAACGGAATATCCTTATCCTTCAGCGCTCTCATTGCCAGAAAGGCAGAAAAGCCGTAAGCCACAAAACCATTAAATTTCTCAGAAAAATAGATATGAATCGACTTTCCGTCGTTCTGGAACTCATTCTTTACGATAACGTCATCACTCACCATATTTAATCTTTAATTAGTCTAAGCCGCGAAGCGGCGCATTTAATCTTTAATGTTTAATCTTTCGCTCGACCTCTGGTCGCTTTGCTTGCAAAGAATGTTTCGCTCGACCTCTGGTCGCTTTGCTTGCAAAGAATGTTTAATTTTACCCCCCCTAACAGAGGTCCGTCAACCAGATATTTCAGGGTACGCCACATCCACTTATCCTCACGATGTGTGTGCCTTCCCAGCCTGCGCATGAAATGCCACAGCCACGTACCCTGTGGATAACCCTCCTCATCCTTGGGACCGCCATTCTGCTGTACCCTCATCACATGGTAGAATACGAAGGTCACCATAAATCCCAGAAATACCACGATATACAACTGCATATCCAACGAAGCCCCCAGCTGCCATGATGCCAGCCATATCAGAACCACAGACAAGTTAATAAAAAGGATATACGTGGCAGCCCCCAGGTGTGAGAACCCCATGTCAATAAACAAGTGGTGCAGATGCGTCTTGTCCGGTTTGATGGGAGAGTGCCCACGAAGCATACGCATCGTCATCACACGCACCGTGTCAAACAAAGGAATCACGCTTACAGCAATCACGAAGGCAGGCAGACACATCCCCTCATCCACCAGAGCCTCCAGCCGCGACTTGCTCGACAATGCACAGAAAGCCATCACCACAATCACCATGCCCAGCATCAGCGTACCACTGTCTCCGATGAACATCTTCGACTTCGCACCAAACACGTTATGCAAGAAGAAAGGAATCAGCGCCCCCGTCACGATCATCGTCATACACACCATCACAGGGTTCCATACCGACAAGAAAGCCAGTCCGTAACAAACACACGACAAGATGCCATAGCTACTCGAATAGCCATCCACCCCATCTATCAGGTTCACCGCATTGATAGCCCCTACCCCAACAAAAACAGATAGCGGGATGCCCACCCATGGGCTTAGGTCATACAATCCCCACAGCCCGTGCAGGTCGTCGATATAACGTCCCGACAACAGGATGAACCCCGTCACCACAACGATTTCTATCACCAGTCGCAATATCGGTGAGATGTCCTTCATGTCATCCCACGCACCTATTGCCATCATGATGGTCATACCAGCGATAGAAAACGGCAGTATCCTGTTAGGCATCAGCAACCATAGCAACAGCATACCCGCCAAAATACCCAAATAGACCACCACCCCTCCGAATACCGGTACAGGCCTACGTTGCAACTTCCTCGCATTCGGATTATCCACGATGCCATGCCTCCTGGCAAATTTCAGTGCTTGCGGGAACACCATCACCGATGTCAACATCGCCACTGCAAACACGACCAAACCAATTATTTCATTTTTCATAGATATTATTGCACTATATCATTTAACCAAGCTCACACCGTCAGGTGTTTATTCAATATCTTCTGGGCCCATTTGTCATATCCCTCTTTACCTAAAGGATACGTCAGCCGGAACCGATAGAAGCTCTTTACCGTATGCTCCACCTTCGTCATACCCTGCCGCAAGTCGTTCACATGATTCCTGCGCAGCAGAGCCACCGGCATCTCCATCTCCTCCGAATACGACATATACGGATCCGTCACCAGTGTCGTGTAATAAGCCGACAACCCATACGCCAGGTACACCCCCGCCATGGTGTCATAATACAAATACACGGTCTGTCCGTCATTCGCCTCCTCCTGTCTTGCTATTATTTCTTTATCCATATTTTTTTATTGATTTTATTTCGTTCTCTTTCGTTTGCGCCCCCACTGTGGCACAAACAGGAAGCTCACAAATTGCCACAATCCCTTAAGTACTGCATTAAACATAACATCATCTTATAGCAAATCGTCTTATACCCCTAATGAAGGACAATCCTTTCGTTTCTTACAAAGAATATATTTGAGCCATATCCCACCTTATCTCCTTATTTGCCGTCTCAATATCCGTGAACTTAAAGTCAGTAAGCCACTTTTCCAGTTTTATCGCCGCACCTTTGGTTCCCACATATGATTTGAATTTACGGGCTAATGGTAGACCTTCCAACATTGGTTGTCCTCCATCCAGATCACGAGGATGAATATACGACAACAAATAATCAGAATTCTCTTTACTCCATTTCTTAATTAGAGGATATGGGAATAGGCGGAAATAACCCCCACCAGAGAATACCAGATGCTTTCCTGCTATTGTTTTAAAACAGATAGGGAACTCCTTCATCTCTATCCCATTATACCGAATGATTGTCGGAGTAGCTTGCGGGAATGAAGGCATACCACCATGCGCATGATGAGCAGGGAATACAGAACTGTCATATTTGATGCCAAGCTCCGCTAAATCCTCAAAAGCCCATGCTTCCGACTCTCTTATAGAGAATCCCGGTGCTCTAAAGCATTCCACCTTCTTTCCGGTGATGTCTTCCAACATTTTTACCCCCGCCTCAACATCCTTTCGAAATTCCGCCCGACTCTGCTGCCACACCAACTGATGGTTCATCGTATGGGAACCAATTTGATATTTGGCAGCTATCTTCTTCACTACATCTGGATAGGTCTTCGCCACCCATCCGATGATAAAAAATGTCGCCTTGGTGTTTGTGCGTTCAAGAATATCAAGAATCCTTTCTACATTCTCATAGATACGCGCCTCATACTTTCCCCATTCTGTTTCGGTACGGGTCGCATCGAAATCAAGCAGGTGGAACCATTCTTCAACATCGAAAGTCAGTATATTCATATGGCAATCAGATTACATCGTAATTGGACAGATTAATATCCCAATTATCTATCTCATAGAACACCTTCTTGTCAAATGCACCTTTTTTAAGGATAGCACCCGTAAAGTTAAAATGTTTGGGTTCATATTTGCGAGGGAACTTGATTAAACCATAAGAGCCAAATGTGAGATGCCCCACATAGAGAATTAAATCAAAGTTCTTCTTTTCATTCTTAAACAGGTACTTAACAGACTTCACAAAACTCTTTGCAGATTTCTCAAAGACATCAACAATAAAAGCCGTTTTGACACCTTCATACTCCATTACTTTGTACGCAAAAAGGCCCTCAACCACGGAGTATTTACCATCTGATCTGTTATAGCGGGTTGCATTAAAAGACTCAGCCTCCTTTTCAATTAAGTACGTTGCCTTCTTTGAAGAAGCAAAAAGAGAAGAGCACCCTACCCATATACGGCAGAACAACATAGATGCCCAATTCAGCCAGCCAAATCCTTTCTTGACACCTCCTATTCTATAAGGCAGGCAGTACGTATCTAATTTCCCAATATCCCTCATGAACTTCAATTTAGTGAATAGCTCGTAAGAATTATCGTTGGGGAAACCATAAACCACATCATACCCTTGTTTCTCCAAATCACCAAAGGAAGCCTTAATCATATCATAGAAATTCTCCAAGCCTCTATGATGTTCAGCAATCATGGTATCCACACTATTCACAAACCGCAATGGTTTAGCGTCCACCAAATAGACGGACGGAACCATTGTGTTAGCGGCTACAATTTTAGCATTCTCTTGGGCATAGGTATGATAGGAATAGCCCTCTGGGTTATTCAGAAACTGGCGGTCAAACTCTTCAACAGTGCGTTTTTTGTCGAACACCTCATTGAACAGGTCAACCAATCCATGTTTTTCTTCCAGAGTCAGCTCTGTAGTTCTCTTTGTAACAAATTGCATGATTACAATTCTTTCTCTATCACACCCAAGTTCTTTAATCCCTTCAAACTCAAATCTGCAATTCCAGAAGCCAAACCAGCACCCATACCAATCATAAAGATATGGTCTGTGGGTTCTTGCAATTCAGAAGAGATTGTCATAGGAATGGATACTGAAGAAGTATTACCATATTTGTTCATGCATACCGGCATCTGAGTCTTATGGTCAAAGCCTATAGCTTTTGCCAGCTTCTTCAGCATGAAGTGGTTAGCCTGATGGAGTACCAGCTTATCATACTCTTCCCCGCTGGTTTCCAGTTCATCCATGAAGGCATTGGCAATCTCAGGAACCACATCAACCACATAGTCAAAAACGGCACGCCCATTCATATACATGTCTATGAACCTGCGTTTGCCACCGTCTTCCCATACCTGATAATCCAGATACTCTTTCTTCAACGGATAGCGCATACCTAACTTGACGGTAATGGCATCACGGTTGCTACCATCACTCATAAAAGTGAAGTGCCAATCAGGTGCACTTGCATCAGGTGACACCACTGTAGCCGTACCGGCATCACCAAACAGCAAAGCCGTGCTCTTGTCCCATTGAGACACATATTTGGAGTTAATATCACCATCCAACAGGAGCACCTTCTTCTGCATATTCTGGGCAATCAAAGCAGCATTCCACAGACCAAACACATAACCCGGGCAGGCATGGTTGATGTCTAATGTAGCCACATCCTTACCCAACCCAAGCAGGTGTTGTGCGTAAGTAGAGTTGTTGGGCATCAAGAAATCAGGAGTTAAAGTAACATAGATTACAGCCCCAATATCTTCTTTCTTCACACCACCTTCTGCAAAGATCTTCTCTGCAGCAGCAATACACATATCCATACTGGTGGACTCTTCCTTAACGGCAACATGGCGTTCCAATACGCCCAAAGCCTTAAGGGTGGAAGTCATATCCTCCTCAAAGTGGCTCTTGGCGAACTCAAGGTTATCTACTTTATTCTCAGGTACGCAAGCGGCAATAGCCTCCATGCGTACTCCCTTAATCGTACTAATATTCATATCCGTCCTTTCCTTACTTATGATTTGCAATCCATTCGTCAATATCCTGGGTTTTGATAATACCATCCTTTTGGATCAAGGTGATATCAACACCCTTCTCTTCTGCATAGGCAATGGCTTTCTTAGAAGCATTTATAGAAGCCAGTTTCCTGGCCTTCTGCTTAGCCTCATTTACTTCAGCTAACTTGGCTTTGGCATCATCAAGGTTCTTGAAAATCATTCCAGCGCTCTTACCTACCTCAACTTCGTCCATATCCTCAACATATAGAACAACATATCCGGCAAAATCGCACTTGTATTCCTCAGTGGCCTTAGATGTTTCTACACTATAGAGTACCTCACCTTCTTCGATGTACTCCAAATTCTCTTTGCGAATGTCACTGATGGTCACTTTAGTGTCATTCACGTTAATGGTCGGAATAATTAAATCTTTGAATTCCATAATGTTATAAATTTTAATAATTAATACTCAGCTTGATGTATTGTTATTTGTATAATCTCATTCAATGTCGGATGGGCGTGAATAATGTCCTTGGCATCATCAATGGTCACACCCAGATTCATCATAGTCACTACCTCCTGAACCAAATCAGAGGCATGGGCGCCCATGATATGACAACCCAAAATAGTTCTCGTCTCGTTGTCAATAATTAGTTTGCAGAAACCGTCAGGTTCTCCCATAGCCACAGCCTTTCCAACGGCACCAAAGGGAACTTTGACAGCTTTGTAATCCAGTTCTTCATCATCACATTTGGTTTCTGTCAAACCAACTGAAGCGACCTCAGGAATGGTGAATACGGCTGCTGGTACAAGATTGAACTTAATCTTATCACTCTTTCCTTGAATGTGGTTCAAAGCCCTTGTGCCTTGGAAGGTGGCTACATGAGCCAGCATCATCTTGCCGTTTACATCACCAATGGCATAGATATGCGGTAAGGAGGTCTGCATATTGTCATCCACCTCTATACCTTTTCTATTATAGGCAATGCCTGCGGCTTCGAGATTCAAGTCAGATGTGTTAGGCGTTCTGCCTACTGCCATCAGCACCTTGTCGCACTCTACATTGTATTCCTGATCTTTCTTCTTATAGGTCACAAAACCTTCTGCATCAATGGCTGTCACTTGTGCATCTGTCTCTATCTTGATGCCTTGCTTGGTAAGAAGCATCATCAAGCGTTTAGATACCTCTGCATCAAAGTTAGGTAGCACCTGTGGTGCATATTCAAGTACAGTTACCTCAACTCCAAAACGATGCAGATAAGAAGCCATTTCAAGACCTATCACGCCACCACCAATCACACAGATGCTTTCCGGCAATTCCTTCAAGTTCAGCACATCAGTAGATGTAAGAACTATCTCTGAATCTACTCCAGGAATGGGCAGCATAGCAGGCTTAGAACCTGTTGCAATGATGAAGTCTTTTGCTGTATACTCTTCTCCATTAACAACAACGGTTTGTGCATCCTTGAAGCTTGCCTTTCCATCAGCAATCGTGATATTGGGATTCTTCAGCAGATAAGCCACACCATTTCTCAGTTGACTGACCACTGACTCTTTCCTTGCTGCAACAGCAGCAAACGCTTCTTTCCCAGCATAGTGGCAGAAGGTTTTGGTAGGAATACATCCTTCATTCAAGCATACACCACCCAGAGGACCGTCATTTATCAATGTAACGGTCATTCCCCTCTTGGCTGCTACAACCGCAGTCTCATACCCTCCAGGGCCTGCACCTATAATAATCAGATCTGTCATTTACTTCGCTCTTAAGAATTCAGGGTCATAATACCCTTGTTCTATCTTTTGTATCTCATTGACCTCATCAGCTGTCAGCACCTTCTCGCCATCGCAAAGACTCTGTGCAATATGGTTTCTCAGTTCTTCTACAGACAATTTCAGTCCTAGTTCTTTCAAATTCACTACACGTTGTCTCACCGACTCTATTCCGTGTTTCTCTAACTTTTGTTTTGGAGGTGTAATGGCCTCCATCAAGGTCTGTATGTCCACATCATACATTAATGTGCCGTGAACAATACTTGCCTTTTCTTTCTGGAAGAGTGCATTACCGGAAACCTTTCTGCCACCTATCAGAATATCATTATGTTCTGTCTTGACAGCATCAAAGCCCAATTTTCTCAGCACCTCAGCCAGATTATTTAAAAACTCATTAAATGCTACATCAGATGTGACTTTGGGTGTGATATAAGAGGTCATGATGTTTCCCTTATCTGCATACACACAACCGCCACCACTCTTCCTTCTGTAGTATTGAATATGGTGTTGCTCGCAATAGTCCACATTGACTTCTGCCAGCATCACCTGATTTCGTCCGAAGATGACTGTGGGTTCAACCTGCCAAGTAAACAGCAGGTCTTCCCCACAGTGTTCTGCAAGGTACTCTTCCATCGCCAGATAGAAGGGTAATTTGTGTTGCTTGTCTTCGAGCAGCTTAACGTATTTCATCAGTGGTTTATACAGTACTGGTAAACACGCTCAATTTCAGCAGCAACGCTTTCTTCCACTTCCTTCACCTCTGCTTCGGAAAGTTGCGTGGCCACACTCTTCATACAGTCGTGTTTGTGCCAGTAGTCGTCACGTTCTTTGGGAATGTAAGCACGCTTGTCGCTCTTGCTGTGGCCACAGAAACGGTGGGTCAGGACCTCCACAAACTGGGGTTCGCGGGTTTCACGGACTTTCTTGACAGCGGTTTCCAATACGCTATAAAGATTGTCAAAGTCGCTGGCCTCAACTCTGGTGTAAGGCAATGCAAAGCCTTTCACACGGTCTTCGAAAACCACAAACGGATTGGCGGTCCCTACAGGAGTACTCATGGCATAGCCATTGTTCTCCAAAATGTAGAGCACGGGCAGCTTCATTTCTGCTGCCAGATTGAAGGCTTCCAATACATAGCCCTCATTCATGGCTCCATCACCAAAGTCCACCACAGAGATAGCATCCGTCTTTTCCTGCTTCAAGGCAAAGGCAATACCCGTTGCAATGGTGGCCATACCACCGGTAATACCGTTGGTAAAGTAGTTCTTGTAGTACACGTGCTGACTGCCGCCGAGGCCCTTGGCCATACCAAAGGGTTTACCCATGATTTCACCCAGAAGACTTTCGGGCTTCATGGTCATCATCATAGAGAGGCCGTGGGCACGGTGGCCGCTGCAAAGGTAGTCGCGATTGATGTCAATAAGGTAGCTCATGGCTGCAGGAACGGCCTCCTGACCAATACAGCAGTGGGTAGTTCCACGGAGCAAGCCCTGGGAGAACAAAGATTCAATCTTATGCTCCATCTCACGGATGAGCATCATTCTGTATAATACTTCTTTTTTATCCATTGTTGCTCCTTCTTACCAGTTAAGTACTACATTCTTGATATCTTCCATCTGCGGCAATGCCAGTGCCTCAGCCTCCTTGGAGGTTCCAATAATGTGCTGGCTGGCACCAATGGTCTTAAACTGGGCTTTCAGTCCACGTTGTACCATCTGGCTGATGATGGTGTCCCCAATCCCAAACGGAATGTGACCTTCTTCCACGGTCAGGATCTTGTCGCTACCCTTCAGCAGTTTGTAGAGCAGGTCAAAGTCCATGGGGCTCAGGCTGGAGATGTCCAGAAGACGGACGGCCACTTCCTCTTCCATATAGAGGTCGTAAAGCGTCTGGAGCAGTGGACTGATCAGACCACCATAGCTCACAATGGTCACTTCTGCTTCCTCATCCGGGAAGGTCACTTCTGCAATGGGAAAATCACCACCGTGGTACTGGATATCAAACACACTGGCAATCTTCTCTGCCTTGAACATCTTGCGGGTATAGTCCAGCTTGTTCTCAGCGAAGATAACCGGCACTCCCAGTTCCATAGACTTCACCAGCAGGTCACCCGGCTCGTGAAGCACAGAAGGAGAAATCACTGCTATGTTGGGCAGGCCCACATAGAGTTTCTCCAGGCTCTGGCTGTGTGTTGCACCATAGCCACGGTAGCCTCCCATCGGGTCGCGTACCACCAGGTGCAGTTTCTTCTCAAAGCCCTCCACAAACTTGGATGCGTGATTGAGTATCATATCCATGATCAGCGTACTGAAGTCACCGAACATAATTTCAATCATAGGCTTGTAGCCAGCCAATGCCATACCTACACCAAGGCCTGTGAAGCCTTGCTCAGACATAGGCGTGTTAATGATCTTGCCGGGAAACTTGGCAGACATGCCCTTGGTGATGGTGTATGCACCACCATAGGGGTCTGCAATGTCCTCTCCAAGCAAGAAACACTTAGGGTCCGCTAGAAGTTTTTCAAGACCCGCAATTAATGATTCTTTGTATGAGTCCATGTTTAAGATTTTTACTGCAAAGAGAAACCGCCATCTATTAAGAGGTTTGTTCCGGTCATCCACTTGGTAGCATCAGATAGTAGGTACACAATGGCGCTTGCTATCTCATCAGGACGGCCATAGCGGCCCAAAGGATACCGCTTCATCTCTTCATCCAGTTGTTCTGGAGTGATGGTGGTATTGTTATAAATGTTCGTTTGCGTAATACCCGGATTCACAGTATTCACGCGAATCTTACGGGGAGCCAGCTCCAATGCCAGGGACTTGACAAAACCAACCAGTGCAGACTTGGAAGCTCCATACAAACCGTTACCGATAGCCCCATTGAAAACACCTGCCATTGAGGAGGTATAAACTATAGCGGCCTCCTTGTTGAACCGTTTGTTCTGAAGCAATATCTGGGTCAAACGAATAGGTGCAACGGTATTGATACCAAGAATACGCTCTACATCAGCCCGTTCTCCAAACTGGGTGAGGATAGTCTTGATAATACCTGCATTGCTCACAAAACCATCCAACTTGGGCAGTTTGCTTACCAGTTCCTGCAAAGCTTCATCATCGGTGAGGTTAGCCACAAACATCTGATGCCCCTCCCCTTCCAGCATACCCAACGTTTCCGCAAGGGTAGCATCGTTGAGGTCGGTGATGTACACAGTGGCACCCAAGCCTGCGCATTGGAGGGCGGTTGCCCTACCAATGCCCGAGCCAGCTCCGGTGATGAAGATGGTTTTTCCTGTTAATGCGAAAGGATTCTCCATTACTTCTGCTTGTTTGCAATTGTGTCAAACAGGTTCTGAACAGTGATAGCGTGACGAAGCTCATCAAAGGTGAGCGTTACGCCATATTCTTTCTCTGCCATATTCAGGAGAGAAAGACCTATCATAGATGACCACTCATCAAATTCGCGCATTACCGACTCGGGCTTTACATCAGCCAACTCCAGATCATCAAACTGATCTACAAAATTCTCAATAAACTCTTTAATTTCCATAATTATCTATTTATTTCATTTATATAACTCATATACTGTCTAGATACACCCTCCCAAAGAAATATTTCTTTTACTCGCTCACTGTTTTTCTTACCATTATCTTCTAGTTGATTATAATTACCATCAACAAACTTAAGAGCATGTCGTAATGAATCAACATCTTCAGGCTTTACCCAAATACCATTGTCCCCCAAGCCTTCTTTGTTGGCTGTAATATCAGAAGCAATGCAAATCTTACCGTAACTCATTGCCTCTAATAAAGTAATAGCAAGTCCTTCGATAGTAGATGGTATACAGAATGCTTTACAATACTTTAGTAAAGCTTCTTTGTCATCACCATAAACCGCACCTGTAAAAATCACGTCTTCATTTGCTAAGCCTTTTAAATATGACACATATTCGGGGTCAGTATCATTGCTGCCAGCCATAACAAGTTTTCTTCTTGGTAATTCGGCTTTACAGAATGCCTTAATAAGAAAATCCGGATTCTTATCTTGAACTAGCCGTCCAAGGTATAGATAGTATTCCTCTTGTTGTAAACCAAACTTCTCAAGAATATTTGAATTAATGTTGGTTTTAGGAGGATTTACTGCTGTCGGGATTGTTGTGAATGGTATTCCTAAATGTTGACTCCAATAGTCGGATTGTTCTTGCGAAACTGCCATATGATATTTTGTGCAGTATTTAATAACAGACTGATCAAAAAACTTTAATATCTTTTGTTGTAGTTTTGACCATTTGGTTCTTTTCCATTCTAAACCATGTCCTTCATAGATTGTCTTTTTCCCTTTCAGTCGTGCAACCCAACCAAAAAAAGCTGGTCCAGCAGCGTTAAAATGATATATTTTTATATCAGGATATTTTTTTGATGCTATCCATATTGCTTTTAAACCTAATAGTGGCTTATTCCAGAACCTACTATTAATTGACTTTTGATGAATGACAGTAAACCCATTTATTTGTTCTGTTTCATTTCGATCACTTTCACAAAACACAAGAGGTTCATGGCCCATTTTTACAAGTTCCGTACAAAGATTGTACATATAGGACTCAATTCCTCCAAGTTTATGAATATCACGACCACCGATGAATACTATTTTCATTAAACGCTCCTTTCTATTTTAAACCAAATAAAAACCTTGTTGTTCTAGTCTTTAAAAACATTTTGTGCAATAAAACCGGAAGCGCCACTCCAGAAGCAACAACTAAAAAAATAGTTAGCAAAGGCAATGATTGGAATAGCGATAATTTCAAAAGAAAAGCCCTGACAAATCCCATGAACGTGGTGTGAAACAAATAAATTATATATGAACTTCCTGAGACTATGAGTATAATTCGAGGAACATCTCTTTGTGTAATCCATTTTGAGAGACACATTATGAACAAAATTCCAAAACTCGGACTAAGCAAACTTACCACCAACCGGCAACTATTTGATAACAAACAATTTGTGCTATTTCCTAATAAATCCAACGAAGGGTTGAGTAATAAGGCTAATACAAAACCTACCAATGAAAGAGCCACATAATATACTTTCATGTTTTTGAACAATATCCCCCAGTCAAAACACATGACACCTAGCATAAACCATATTAGCATGTTAGCTGCAGAATTAAGACAGAATACTTTAGGCAGGTCAAAATAGGGGCATAATAAGTGTAACCCAATAGCAAAGAAAAACAACATCGTTCGTGTTCTTTTATCTTTAAACCACGGGATTAAGCAAAAAAACCACCACAAAGCCCATATAAACCATAGGAAATAACCAGCTTCTGGTAAATATAGAATCTTCAAAAATGACAATGGTGAGACAGGATTCTGAACAAACAGGCCTCCATTTTGCGATAACAGTTTCAACGATACAACAATTACAGAGGTTGTAAGGTACGGTATCATTAAACGTTTAATTTTCTTGAAAATGAAACAACAATAATCCTCATTCTTTTTGGTAGCAATGTAAATAAACCCACTGGCAAACATAAAGAGGGGCATATGAAAAGTATATATAATATCGTGGGTCGTCACCCACCATGCAGGTTCTTCCACTGCATAATGGCCCATAACTACCAGCATGATACAAAGTGCTTTCGCTACATCAAATTCAGTCCATCTCATCGTTTGCAAAATATAAAGTTAGTCACAGTTCTGGTCAGGATTACCAACACCTTCCCTCAATCCCTGTTTATCATTATTACCTACATGGTAGAAAGGAACACAATGTGTATCAACTTTACCGCCACGCATCACCTTAAGTTTGTTCTTGATTACCCACGGTGCAACCTGCTTGATGTATTTCTTCATTACAGGGCTAGCACTACCAATCATCCAGCAACTCTTGGGACAGCAAGCCACTTTTTCACGAACTTGCTTTGCTTTCTCTCCATTCCAGATTTCATCCCAGCTCTGCTCATTAAGATTACCCATGGTATCAAACCAGCAACTCTCCTCCATACCATTACAAGGCAGGACATTACCAAACGGATCCACGAAGAAATTCTCATTACCCGCCTCGCAAGGCAACATTCTGCGACCATTATGGATATAGTTAATCAGTCCGAGATTGAAGAAAGCACGGAACCAACTCTTCGGATGCTTCTCGTGCATAAGTCGCTGAATCAGTTCGTCAAAGTTGGCGCATACCTCATCCTTATTCGTAACAACATTATCAGTCTTGTGAAAATAAAATGAATTGTGGAAACTGGCTGTAGCGAATTGCATCCCTAGGTTACGATTCAGCTCGTAGAGGTTAAGCATATCCTCTGAGTTGTTATTGGATACTGTAATGCCAAAGCCAATATCCCTAATGCCCATTCGGCGTAATTCTAAGAGAGTCTTCAGACCTTTATCAAAACCTCCCTGACGACCACGAAGTTCATCGTTTTTGCAGCTCAGCCCCTCAATGGAGATTCGGTAGCCCACATTAGGATGTTTCTTGGCCATCTCAATGATTCTATCACTAAAGAAGCCGCTTGTAGAGAACACAATGCGGTCTGTCTTGTTCTCTAACACTTTCACAATCTCTTCAATATCCTCACGAACAAAAGGCTCTCCACCAGTAATATTCACACCTGCCATTTTCGGCAGTTTCTCCAGGATCTCTGGCTTAAATTCTTCTGACTTTTGTGTAGGGTTGTCCCAGATATTGCACATCTTACAGCGCATAGGGCAACGGTAGGTTACAATAATTGATCCGTCCATAATAGCGTTACATTTCTTATTTTTGATTCATCACTTTTTCATAAAAGTCAATTAACTTCTCTGCATACCCATTTTCCGAGAAGTTCTGTTCATAAAACCGCACGGCATGACCAGACATCTGAAAATATGCCTGTTTGCTGATACCATCTGCCGTTCTTATGGCATGCAGCAACGATTCCGTGTTACCATGCTTAAAGACAAACCCTGTTGCCCCATCCTTGATAATCTCAGGAATACCACCTAAGTCAGAACCAATCACAGGTGTTCCAAAAGAATACGCCTCCACGATAGTCATCGGGTTGTTCTCATACCATTGCGAGGGAACTATCACGAATTGAGCATTACGTATCAGGTCGTGAAGTTTCTCACCATACTTAAAGCCTAAAAATTCAACGTTTGCACATCTCGCAGCCTTCTGCTTCAGTTCTGATTCTATCGGTCCAGCCCCAACAATCTTCAGCTTTGTATCTGGCAATTCCTTAAAAGCATCAATAACCACCTCGACACCCTTCTCATGTGACAGTCTGCCAAAAAACAGGAAGTAATCTCCCCGTCCCTTTTCCTCGCTATTCTGTTTCTGCGTACAGTTATAGAGCACAATTGAGAGTACATTCTTAAGTCGAGGAGCATACTTCTCATGAATATCTTTAGCGAACTGACTCACATAAATAAGTCCATCGATATTCATGGCTGGGTTATGGAACATGTTACGATAAAACATCTCTGCTGCCATTACCATACTCATCAGGAGGCTCCCCTTTGAACACCGCTTCAACGCACATTTATAGAAATACCGACCTTGGCATTCCTCGCATATTTGTCCACTGGATGTGAAAGTATAGGCAGGGCATACCATACGATAGTCATGCACGGAGTGAACCAATGGAATATGATATTTCTTCAGCACCTTAAAGATGGCAGGAGCCGTACATCCCCACATTAGATGAGCATGTGCTATATTCGGTTTCTCAGCCAATATCAGTTGTTCCAATTTACAGGCAGCCTCACTATTATAGAAATACTTCTGTAGTCCTTTTACCTTGGACATCTTTGTGCTGTCAGCGATAAAGTATTTACTAAAAGGAGTAGATATATTCTTTTCCCTGTTAACACTGAAATTGCAAATCTCATGTCCTGCCTGTTCCAACAATCTGGCAGTATTGAAATACACAGTCTCTGATCCACCTTTGGGATAATGGAAATTATTGATTAATAAGATTTTCATTTAAGACTAAGAATAGTGATAAAACATTTTTTTTCCAAAAATCTTGGCCTTAATTCTTTTATATAATTGTTTCCAACAAATGAAAGATGGCAATATATTATATAAATTATCAAGAATTTTTTTGGGGGGAAGTTCTAGTAAAATCATATTGTCTTTAAGATAAAACCTCTCAGAGTATTCTGGTACAAGCATTCTCATTGGGCGTTTTTGTAAATGGATATATAAAAGATTCTTATCAGACTCTCCGGTAATAAATAAATTACAGCCATCATAACAAAAGGTGTTAATTCCTGACTGATTGAAGTATTGTTTTTGGTATATGCCAGACTTAAGTGATTTCCACCTATAATCAGCATCAAAAAAACAATCGTCTATAATATAAGTTTTAATATCGTTTTCCTGACACATTTTATAAAAACCATGTATCTCATCGTAACAAAATTGAAGATTACTAGCAAATACATTCTTATAATTGGGAACTCCTTTTGTTGATAATTGATAGAGTGTATTCATTTTTTTACAATTTCTTACTAAATGAAAATGACCCCATTTTGAAATATTATCATAATTGTTTAGTACCTGATCGGTCAAAAAGGAACGGATGTTACCCCAAACCAAATCAAGATCACAATAGCCCCAAAAATCATAGCCTGAGATTTCTGAGTGAAATATATCACCATATGCGGGTCTGAAATCACACAACTTATATGGGTTATCTAAATAAACATCAAGCTTCAAATAATTTTCTATTCTATTCTTCAAGATATCAAGCGTTGTCTTAAGCTTAATAACATTTGAGGGGAAATTATACTTCTGATTATTATCGGTAATTAACAACCAATCTATAGATGAGTTCATTCTACAACCCTCTAACCACAAAGAAAAATAATTGTTAAAATTCCCAAAATATGGGACAATGATAATTATTCTATTCATATTTAACTATTTTTGATGGTTTATAATAATAAGAATAACCTGCAACAAAACAAAAAACGCAACATACAACAAATGTTTCAAATATATTCTCCGTTAACATATATAGCACAAATGACATAAGGAAATAACCGACATCACGTTCCTTAACAACTTTAAACAACATGTAAGCCAGTCTTAAAAATACCACAAAAACAACAAAGCCAAAATTAGCAAATATTCTTAACCACTCATTATGGGGAACACCTATTTTAAATTCTGATGCATTTGCGCCTAATCCTATTATGAAAGAAAAAGGTAATTCTTTACTAAACTCTATTAATATTGCAATCCATTGTTGAATTCTCCATATAGCAGAAGTATTATCTGTCCTTCCTCCATCTTCGACTTTATTCGCCTGTTCCAATTTATAGAGACTAACATCGTCGATGTGTTTCCAATCGTCTAAAGAAAGAGTAGTAAATATGTCAAAAGTGTTTCTTATTCGAGACGTTATCGGAATATCTACAAAAACTAATATTGATACTAAGAAGGTAGCACCAATTATTCCTGCTTTTATAAAAGAACCTCTTTCTTTATTTAAAAGAAGTACGGACAGAATAACAGAAACAATAATACCCATAGAAGTTCCAATCATTAAATAAGCAATTGTAATGAAGGAACTTTTTAAAAGAACTCTTTTTTCATTCTTATAACATAAACAAAAAAGCATTGAACAACAAACGCCCCATAATGTAAACATATTGCTATCAGAGAAGAACATTGATTTTCCTGGCGATCTATCAAACAAAAACACAATAAGTAATGGAATAAATGTTGCTACAAAAAAGATTTTTTTACTTAAAAACAGATTCATTTTCCTTTTTGCAAGGATTGCCCCAAAGACAAAACAGCACAAATAGCCTATAAATTTAATTACATATGAATAGTCTTCTACATATGGTGAAAATAAATAACTACAAAGAACATACCAAAATGTCAATATCACATAAACATTAGTAAATGCCTCAGGCGTTTTCAATAAAGCATAAAATAATAACCATAAAATAAATATGATTTCCAATAAATAAACAATCATTGTGATTGCTTCAATATGCAGAAACAATCTATTAGAATTATAAATTAGCAAGAAAAATGAGATAACTAACACAAATAACGAAATGTCATATGTGCGATTACATAATGGATTTGTCATACAAAACAATCAAATATTTGGGAACAGCCTAGATAATCTATCTATATAAGCATGCACCTTAATCATTTCAAAGATATATGATCTTATGAAATCAATAATTAAACAAACAACAAATACAAATATGCCCATGCATAATGCATTAAGAATATATATCGAAGAAATGCTGTATTCTCTCAAGTGATTCCAAATAAAATTTCTCACCAACGGATGATCGTGTATCAAATATATACCAAAACAATATGGTGATATTTTACTTAATATAAATGCAAATTTTGTTCCGCACCATTTAGTTTTTATCATAAAAACAAACAATGGAATTGATAGCAATAGCAATAAACCATTATAGCCAGTATTCTTTAATCCACCATGCATTTTAAACATAAAATATACAACAAAGAGAAGAAGGACAAAAAACCACAAAAGAAATATTAGAATCATTAAATACTTCTTATCAATTTTTATGTCATATATTCTAAAATAACCTGCCAATAAATATAAAAAGGAGAAGTGCATTAACGAATCATAGTTACTAAAAATATGACCTAAAAAAAACTTAAAATCTATAACAAAGAATAAGAATAGCAATAATGTATATTGATTTCTTGATAAAATTTTCACCAACAATGATATAAATGGAGCCAATAACATCAATCCTAAATATGATGTTACAAACCAATATTGATTTGTATATAATGGAATGAAAGATAATAATAGTTTCTTTGAAGAAACATCTGAGAACAAATAAAAAACAAATGTAATAATGGAACTATAAAATAAGGTTTCCGTATATAACTTTAAAAGTGAGCTCCATCTATGTTTATACTTGTTAATGAGAAAATAGCCAGAGATCATAACAAAACAATTAACAGCAACGCTAAAGACTAAATTAGCAGCATATAGAACAACAAAGTTTGCCCCCCCCATAAAGGAATTTAATGGAAAACTATAATTTCCTTGTTTACCAATACAATGAAAAATACAGTGTCCAATTACGATAAACAACATAAGTATCACCCGTAATGCTTCGAACTTGGGATTACGGGCCTTTGTATTTATTGAAGTCTCCCCTTGAGTCATGATCTTAATCTTAATTGGTTAATATATGTTTTAACTTTTTTCCATATGAGTAGATTATTGATTTAATAGTATAATACTCACTTATTTTGCATATAACACATAATACTATAAAGCTAGAAATACCAACAACTAATTGCATTATCAATATTAGATAATCAGAGATCCCTTCTGATGGTACGACATACATTGCAGCCCCCATCAGTAAAGAAACTACAATAATTTTAAAAAGGTCTTTTATATGATCTAATACCCCATAATTAAGATACTTCCCTGTAGATTGAGCGATTGTAACAGGTGCAATTACAGTATATCCCAATAGAGATGATATAATGAGCATAGCATCTATACTATAGATAATTCCAATAGCAATAGGGAATACAGCAAATGCTTTGGTTATTATATTTAAAAGTAAAACTGTCCCAGATTTCTTTTTTACTTGGAGCACATTCTGGTCAAGAATTATAATCGGTGATATCAACAATCCCGTGCATAGAATTTTCAGATAATAGGCAGCATCATTCCATTGATCTCCTATTAAGACATGCAATAGTGCGTCTGAGCAAGCCATTAACCCTATAAGACAAGGGGATAGAACAAACATTGAGGTTTTAATAATTTCCCTCAGCACTTCCCTTAATCTTTGATCATCATCTTGCAACGGGCTTAAGGTCGGAAGGCTGACTCTTTGTATTACCGTAAGTAATCCATATGTAAAACCATCACTAAACTGCTTAGCTCTTGTATATTGTCCTAAAGTTGACATTGAATAGTATTTTCCTATTACTACTTGATATATTTCCTTCCATATAGTATCTATCATACCTACCGCTAATAGTTTCCAGCCAAATCCGAACAAATCTTTTAATGATTCTATTGAGAATTGAAGACGGGGCCACCATTTTGCATAAGACCAGATTACTATCGTATAAAGAATTTGCCTTAATAGCTGTTGTATTACAAGGCTCCAAACTCCCATCCCTACTATTGCTGCGACTATACCAATAATTCCACTTATTATAGAAGATACAAGAGAGGCTTTTGTTTGCGTTTTAAAATCTATTGCTCTGACAAGTATCGTCTTCTGAATAATTGTAACGGCATTAATAATTACAATAACGCCTGTAACCTTAAGCAACAAATTCAGTTTAGATTGATGAAAGAAATCCGCAATATAAGGTGATAATATGAAGAGAAGAAAATATAGGGCTACACTTGTTATAAAATTAACTATGAAAATTGTATTGTAATCAACTTCACTAGTTTCTTTTTTTCGAATTAATGCATTTGAAAAACCGCTATCAACAATATTATTAAACAAGGCTATAAATATCATGACAACACCAAGCAAGCCATACTCTGTAGGCGTTACGAAATTAGCTATTATAATGCCAACAACAAAAGCAACTCCCTGATTAGAAAAGTTATCAATAAAGCTCCAACTAATTCCATTGATAGTTTTTTGCCTTAGATTATCTGTCATACTATAAACTAATATTAATTAAACAGACTCTTATTTCTTCGTTTCTGCTCATAATACATTATATCAACCTTAAAAAGATAGTATAATAACACTCTTATAAATATGATGATATTTAAAGGCCATGATCTTTTAAAGACTAATTCTACTTTGTTTTGCACTTCAAGTTTTACTTCACGCTCTATGACATCCATCTCAAATTGAGAGGATTCGTCTATAACCTGTTTCTCATGTGTATCATCGGCTTTGAATATTGATGTGCCAGACCCATCGAACCCCATGTTCTTTACTTTTGACAATACAGGAAAAACCGAATGCTTGTCTTCTAAATACTGATAACAAACTCTCATTGTATCACCAAAAGGACGGTTGATAGCAATATTGAGCATCACAGTATTCAATAATCTAGGCTCATGTTTATAAATCGTCCATATACTCCTCCAGGATGCCATTATATTTTTCGCATAATCTATGGTAAGATAATTATTCTGATTAATCCACTTCTCAGTCCAGTTACCTATTCCCCATGCTGAATATTCGCGCGATAAGTAAACATTGTATTTATAATTATGAAAATCCATACCATCATAATTATATCCACATATTGCCACACAGTTTTCATCATCACGATACTGATAGAGACCCTGATTGACGTATTCTAAAAAATTAGGACTGAACACATTATCATCCTCAGTTGAAATAAATGTTTCATATTTATTTAATATCTCGTCATAGACCAACCTTCCAAAATTGCTTGTATTAATATTCGATATTCCAAAATTGTGTTCTCGTCTTATAACATACAATTTCTTAAATCTGTTGGTTTCCTCTTTATTCCTGAGATATTCATCGATTTCCTGCCAACCTTTTCTGTATTTTTCAGAAGGAGGATAGTCCAAAGCCACATACACTTCTGTTTTATCGGCCCCGGTGCATTTTTCTAAGGACTCTATACATCTTTTAAAATGTTTATATCTATTTAATGTAGGAATTATTACTGGCGCATATTTCTCTTTTCCCATAAAACTACTATCTATAAATACTTAATTATACTTTATCAAAACTCTAAGAAGGTTAATAATTATTTTAACCTGTAAGTAAGCAGCCAATTCTGACGTTTAGCCCTAAAAGGTTCTTACTTAGGCAAGAGGCAAAGCCGAGCGGCCCTTTCAGGTAAAACACATTAAAATTGACTAAGTTAATGATTATTGAGCATCGGCTGCATTCGACATAATTCAAACGAGTTTGATTCTGTTCTCATTGGCACGATACTTTTTTATTGTTTTTTAAGCTGCCTTATAAACACCAAGTGTCATAGGCAACATATTCTTGAGACCCTTACGGGAACAAGCGGCAAAGCCGAGCGTTCGTAATCTGTTCGTCCAGCAGC
>OCVV011350810.1_pt1 | contig 21096 bp, 13 predicted proteins | sample 1539721 | NCBI WGS metagenome assembly OCVV01 (sample SAMN02144230, study PRJEB22623) | gut metagenome | biome: sheep rumen | host: Ovis aries | place: New Zealand
ACAATTAACCGCCGCCGGAAAAGCCCGATATTGCGGGCTTTTCCGGTAACAGCATTTTGCCTCAAGCAAAATGCTCGGCGGCTGAAGCGCAGTCAAAATAGTCCGGTATGGACTTTTTTGACAAGCTGAGAGGCTCGGAGGGAAATCTCCCTCCGGGCTTTTTCGTTCTACTCATTCTACAAATCATTTCAGCAGACAAATCGCAGCATATCTTGACATATGTCAGAAATCGTGCTATCCTCATACTTGACATATGTCAGAAGGGAGGGCTCATATGCCGCGCAAGACCCGCTGCCGCTTCATCGGCGGCTACCCGGACTGCTGGCGCTTTACGCCTGAGGACGCGCCGGAGGGCGCCGAGACCGTCACGCTCTCTCTGGATGAATACGAAGCCGTCCGCCTCCTCGACCGGGAGGGGCTGACGCAGGAACAGGCCGCCGAGCGCATGGGCGTCGCGCGCACGACCGTCACCGCCATCTACGACAGCGCGAGGAAAAAGCTCGCGCAGATGCTGGTGGACGGGCGGCCGCTGGCGATCTCCGGCGGCAGATATCAGATCGCGGAGCGGGAGACCCCCGAGCTCCGCCGGAAAGGAACGGATACCATGAGAATCGCAGTCAGTTACGAAAACGGACAGATCTTCCAGCATTTCGGCCACAGCGAGCACTTCAAGCTCTACGACGTGGAGGACGGCAGGATCGTCGCCGAGCAGGTCGTGGACACCAACGGCAGCGGCCACGGCGCGCTGGCCGGCTTTCTCCGCCAGGCGGGCACGGACGCGCTGATTTGCGGCGGCATCGGCGGCGGCGCACAGGCGGCGCTGGCCGAGGCCGGGATCAAGCTCTACGGCGGCTGCCGGGGCGACGCGGACGCGGCGGCCATGGCCCTCGCCGCAGGCAAGCTGGTCTACAATCCCACTGTGCGCTGCGACCACCACGACCACGCGCACGAGGGCGGCGAACACCGCTGCGGCCACGGCGAGCACAGCTGCGGCTCCGTCACCCGCGGCGGCGAGGAGGCCGCCGGAGGCCACGCCGGGAAATTCTGATAAGCATCGAATATCAAGAAAGCCCGAGGGAGGCGCTTGAAGTGCAGCGCCTCCCTCGGGCTTTTTCTGTTACCGCTCCGCGGGCTCTTCCGCCTGCGCCAGCATGGCGCGGCGGATGACGCGCTCGCAGCGGGCGCGGTCATAGACCACGGGGACGGGATAGACCGGATTTGCCTCGCGCAGCGCCCAGCTCACCATCTGCGGGATGTCCTCCTCGCGGATACAGTCGAAGCCCTCCGGGATGCCCATGCGCAGGTTCATGGCGCGGATCTCCCTGATGAAGGCCGCCGCCCGCTCCCGCTCGCTCCCCTGCTCTGCCACGCCCGTGAGCGCCGCGAGCCGCGCGAGCTTCGGCCAGGCCGCCTTGCCGTAATCCTCGAGCACAATGGGCAGCAGCACGGCGTTGGCCAGGCCGTGCGGCGTATCATAGAGGCCGCCGAGCGTGTGCGCGATGGCGTGCACGTTGCCGACGCCTGCGCGCGTAAAGGCGAAGCCCGCCTTGAAGGATGCCTCGAGCATCTCGCCGCGCGCTTCGAGGTCAGTCCCGTCGCGGTAGGCCCGCTCCAGGAAGCGGAAAACGGCGCAAACGGCCTCCTCAGCGAGGCGCAGGCTCTCCTGCGTGTTGTAGGTCCAGCAGAGATAGGCCTCCACCGCGTGGGTCAGCGCGTCCATGCCCGTGGCAGCCGTAATCTTCGGCGGCAGTCCCGCCGTGAGCGCCGGGTCGAGCACTGCGTACTTCGGGACGAGGTTGAGATCCATGAGCGCGTATTTATGATGCGTCGCGCGGTCGGTCACGACGGCGGCGATCGTCGTCTCGGAGCCGGTACCCGCGGTGGTGGGAACGGCGATGAAGGGAGGCAGCTCGCGCAGCACCTTCAGCAGTCCCGCCATCTGTGCGAGCGAGGCATGCGGACGCGCCACGCGCGCGGCCGCGGCCTTGCAGGCGTCGATCGGCGAGCCGCCGCCCACGGCGAGGAAGCCCTCGCAGCGCTCCGCCTCATAGAGCGCGCGGATCGCCTCCACGGTGTCCGTCGAGGGGTTTGCCTCCACACGGTCGAAGAGGCTGTACGCGATCCCGGCCTCGTCGAGCTTCTGCAGGATGGGCGGGAGCAGCCGCGCGGCGACGGTGGGCCCGCTGACGACCAGCACGCGCGCGACGCGCTCGTTTCGCAGCAGCTCCGGGATCCGCGCAGCGCTGCCCACGCCGCTGACCACGATGGGGCGCCGCCAGGGCAGCAGCCGCGCGCCCACGTTGAAGACCGCCTGAAAGCTGCGGTAAGCTGCTTTTTCAAGGGCAGACATGCCTTTTCCTCCCTTTTGTCAGATACCGGGGAGCCTCCCGCGGACGCTCCCCGGTATCTGGTTTTCCGCGCCGTTCAGCGATCGAGAACGGCCTCCAGCTCCGCGAGAGCCTGGGCTGGATCGTCGCTGCAGACGAAGGCGTCACAGAAAGCGGATGCCTCGCGCTGCTTCTGCGCCTCCTGCAGGCGGATCTTCAGCTCGAAGGGGCTGCGGGCAAGCGCCTCGTAACGCTCACGCAGCACAGCCTCGGAGGGCGCCACATAGACGCAGACGGCCTCCGGCATATGCGCCTTGATCTGCGCGGCGCGGTCCACGTCCAGATGCAGCAGCACATGCCGCCCGGCGGCAAGCGCCTCCTGCACCAGGCGGCGGGAGGTGCCGTAATCGTTGCCGGCGAAGCTCGTCTCCTCCAGGAGATCGCCGCTCGCGCGCAGCGCGTCCCAGCCCTCGAGGTCATAGAACCAGAAGCCGACGCCGTTCGTCTCTCCGGCCTTCTGCTTGCGGGCGGTCACGGGTGTGACGGCGGCGACGTCCTCCCGCGCGGCAAACAGCGCCGTGACCAGCTCGCCCGTGCCCGCGCCGGAGGGCCCGGTGAGTACCAATAGCTTTTTCTCCATAGTCGCTCCTTTTCCGGCGTGCCGCGCCGGAGCAATCTTTTCAACAGCGCTATTCTATCATGTCCGCGCCGTTCCTGCAAGCACCCCCGGGTGATCGTTTTCTTTTCATTCCGCTCTTTTCTTGAGCAGAAAATCATAAAGTCGGTCGACCCCGCAGCATTCTGCGGGGTCGACCAGAGACCGTCAAAAAACCTGGGATAAGGCAGGAGGACAAAGAAGCGGGGGGAGCTCGAGGGGGCAAGGCCCGCCGCGAATACAATAAACCGCCGCGGAAAAGCCCGATATTTCGGGCTTTTCCGGTAACAGCATTTTGCCTCAAGCAAAATGCTCGGCGGCTGAAGCGCAGTCAAAAAGTCCAGTAGGGACTTTTTGACAAGCTGCGGGGTCGACCATTCTTTATGGAATTGCTCCGGCGTCACTCGACGACAACGCTGTGGCGCTCGCCGTCCAGGATATAGCTCACGGAAAGGCCGTGGTCAGCGTGCACGCGCACGTCCTGCGCCTCGGCGAGACGGCGGATGCGCGGATAGAGCGCCCTGGCCTCCTCGCTCCAGTTGGCCATGTCGTCCGAATGCAGCAGGATGCCGCTGAAGAGGCCGTTGACCGTCCAGAGAATCTCCTTCTCGCGGCGCGTGAGCTTGAGGTTCTCGCTGCGCAGGAAGAACACGTCGGGGTCGTTGAGCCAGGCGCGGCCGTTGAGCTCGCGCCGGAAAATCGTGTTGCCGATGGCCTGCCTGGTCGAGACGCGCTCACGGTGGGTCAGCTGCATGAGTGGGGTATCGTTCCAGTCGAGGCCGACGTCGCAGCTGATGCGGCAGTAGTCCACCAGGCCGAAGGCCGGCATGAGCGGCACGCCGCAGCCGAGGATGAGCTTGTCGCCGCAGAGCTTTCGCAGGAGCTTCATCGCGCGGAGCATGCGCCCGGCGCGGCTCTCCTTCTCGCTGCCCACCGGGGCGGCGGCATATAGGAAATCGAGCTTGACGAGATCGTAGCCCCACTCGTCAAAGACCCGGCGGAAGACCCGCGTGAGGTAGGTCACGACCTCGGGATTGTCAATATCGAGGGCATAGAAGCCGCTCCAGTTGATCCCTGCGTACCAGGGCTTGCCGTCCACCTGCAAAAACCAGTCGGGGTGCTGCCGGAAGAGAAAGCTCTCCTTCTCGGCGACGAAGGGAGCGAGCCAGAGCCCCGCGCGGAAGCCTTTCGCGTGGATCTCGTCCGCCGCGGCCTTCATGCCGTCGGGGAACTTGAGGAAGTCCGGCTCCAGCCAGTCGCCCACGGCGCCCTCCCAGCCGTCGTCGATCTGGAAGAGATCGCCCGGCTGCAGCTGCTCCGTGCAGCCCAGAAGATCGCTGCGGATGGAGGCGGCGCTGATGTCCTCATAGCGGTTATACCAGCTCGAATAGCCCGCGAGGCGCTGCGCGGTGCGGGGCTTCACGCCCATCTCGGCAAACCAGGCGTCAAAGACCTCGTCCTCGCCACCCGCGGCATAGAAGAGATCGAAGGCGTGGAATTCGCCCGAGACCGCAAGCCCCGCGCAGTCGCGCTCGATTGTGAGTCTGTCCTCATGGCTGACGAAGCGGAAGAGCGTGTAACCCGGCTCCTCGTCGAGCGAGGCGAAGAGGCGGAAGCGCTCCCCCTCGCGGAAGTAGCACCAGCTCTCGCCGTGGGTCGTGCCGGGCTGCTGGGGATAGTCCACGAAGAAATAGTCTCCGTAGCTGCGCAGGCCGTAGTGCCGGATGGCGGCCTCGGGTATGGGGCCGATATCCTTGGTGTAGCCCGCGCGGGTGTACTCCGGGCAGTAGGTCCAGGTCTGGTAGCCGTTCATGAAGATTTTCTCGTCCTCGCCGAGCGGCACGCGCACGGTCGCGCGCGCGTATTCCACCACGCCCGCGGGGAGCGCGGGGGCGATCGTGAGGCGGCCGCCCTCCCAGTCAACGCTGCCGCAGACCGCGGCGCAGTCCTTCAGTTTGATCTCATAGCTAACTTTCATGCTTTCTTCACCTCAAACTCAACTGTGACCGTCCCGGCCTGGCTGCTCTGGATCGTGAGGCTGCCCTTGCCGGCGCGGCCATGCGTTTTCACATAGCAGCCCGTGCTGCCGCCCTCGGCGACGACGAGCTTCTCCCCCACGAGGCTGACCGCGCCGTGCGCCGTCAGCTGCAGGGGCAGCTGGGCATAGGGGGCGAGGTTGCCGTTTTCATCGAGCACGCGGATGCGCAGCGCCGCCATGTCATAGCGGTCGCCCTCGCACAGCGTCGTCCGGCTGACCTTGACCTCCAGGTGCAGGTCGTTGCCGGGGCAGAGCGTGCGGGAGGCGATGAGCTCGCCGCCGCGCTTGCCGTCGAAGCGCCAGACTGTGGCCTCGCCGCCCCAGTTGCCCACATACTTGGCATAGAGCGCAGCGACGTCCTCGACCGTCATACCGTATTCCTTCATCAGGATCAGGGCCTTGGCCTTCGTCTCAAGGGGAAGGTTGGCCTGGCCGTGGATGCGGATGGCGTCGAGCAGGTCTCTGACGAGGCGCGCCTGCCGCTGTGGAAAGCCCTCCACGCTCTCGAGCAGGCAGCCGATGGTATCGTCGATCTCCACGGGGCCGTGCGCCAGCCCCTGCCAGCCCTCGCTGCGGAAGCTCTTGACGAAGACGCCGTTTTTATACAGCTCCACCTCGTCGGCGTTGGTAAAGACGAAGATCTTTCCGAGGTCGCCGCCGGGATAGTCGCCGATGTCCATGGGCGTGCCGCATTCCAGCACGGGCGTTTTATCCTGCTGGCTGGCGTAGAGCGCGGCGGCGAGCTTGGGGTTGCGGAAGGCGTCCATCACGCCGTGATAGCACACACGGTCGCCGGAGCCGAAGTCCTTGTGCGTAGGATAGTCAAACATGCACCAGCCGAAGCAGCCGACGTGCTGGCCGTCGGCGCGCGCGTCGTTCTGCACGCGGGCGTGGCGCAGCGCGTGCTCCTGGCGCTTGGCCCAGGGGTCGAAGGTCTTGGTGGGGAACATATGCCCGTTGTGCTCGGAGACGAGCAGCGCCTTGCGCATGTCGGGCGTGACCTTCTCCTTGGGCACCACGCCGGGGTTCTGCCCGGTGTGGGAAAAGTCGTTATAGGCGTAGACGTCCTCGAGCAGGCTCGATTTCTGCAGATAGCGCACGCCGGAGGTCGGGCGCGAGCAGTCAAGCTCGTGGGCAAGGGCGTTGGTGCGCGCGTAGAAGGCGTCGTTGTCCTGGCTCTCGTTGATACGCACGCCCCAGAGCACGATGCTGGGGTGGTTGCGGTACTGCGTGATCATCTCGCTCACGTTTTCCACCGCCTGATCCTGCCAGGCCTCGCCGCCGATGTGCTGCCAGCCGGGGATTTCCGTGAAGACCAGCAGGCCGAGCCGGTCGCACTCGTCGAGGAAGTACTGGCTCTGCGGATAATGCGAGGTGCGCACAGCGGTGCAGCCCAGCTCCTCCTTGAGGATGCGTGCGTCCTCACGCTGCAGGTGCTCCGGCGCGGCGTAGCCGATCACGGGGTAGCACTGGTGGCGGTTGAGGCCGCGCAGGTAGCTCTTCTTTCCGTTGAGATAGAAGCCGTCGGCGCGGAAGTCCACCGTCCTGAAGCCGAAGCGCGTCTCCACGCAGTCGGCCACGGCGCCATCCGCGTTCAGCAGCTCCGCCCGGCAGGTATAGAGCCGGGGCTCCTCCACGCTCCAGGGCGTCACGGAGGGCACGCGCAGGGTGAACAGATCGTGCCCGAGGGCCGAGAGCAGGCAACTCTCCCCGTCCAGCACGCTCACGCGCACGAGCTTCTTAGGGTCGGTCAGCTGCAGGCGGACTTCCAGCTGGTCGAGCGAGGGGGTGAAGGCGAAGAGATCCTCGATGTAGTCCTGCCCGCGCACGTCCAGCCAGACCTCGCGGGTGAGGCCGCCGTAGGTCAGATAGTCGATCACGAAGCCGAAGGGCGGCACCTCGCCGTTCTCCGTGCAGTCGAGCTTTACGCAGACGAGGTTCTTCGCGCCGATCTCCACGGCCTCGGTGATCTCCACGCGGAAAGCCGTGTAGCCGCAGCGGTGCTCGCAGAGCTGCCTGCCGTTAACGTAGACCGTCGCGATATGAGAGGCGGCGTCGAACTGCAGGAAGAGCCGCTTTCCGGCGTACGCCTTGGGGATCGTCAGCTCACGGCGGTAGCCGCAGAGCATCTCATAGTCCCGCGGGGAGGCGTAGTGCTGCGGGATCTCCCGCACGCTGTGCGGCAGGCGGACGCGCTCGCCCTCTCCCTCGCCGTGCAGAAATTCTTCGCTCCAGCGCTCGGTAAATTCCCAGCCGCTGCAAAGACTGATCATATGGCATATCCTCCGATTCGGATTGTTTTTAATAAGCAAGGGTATTCTACCATCCCGCCGCCGATTCTACAAGAGCGTTTTTGCGCAGAGAAAAGCTGCCGCCCCGGAAAGCCCGGAACGGCAGCATATTTCTGTTTGAGGATCCCCTCATTCAAAGATGATCTCGGCGCTCTCGCTGAAGAACATCTCGAGATACTCCTCGAGCGTCTGCCCGAGGGAGGCCATCTGCGCCGCGGCCGCGGAGCCGACGTAGCGGAAATGGGAGGGGTCGCACTTGCGGCCGGTCACGCTTTCGCTGCCTTCGGGGTAGCGGAGGATGAAGCCGTAGCGCCAGGCGTTTTCCCGCAGCCAGGCCTGCGCGCCGTCGCCCGCGATATCCACCGCGAGCCCCAGCTCATGCTCGCTCTCGCCCGGCCTGCCCACCTCGCGCGCGGCGAGGGTGGCGGAGGTCTCCTCGCTGTAGCCCAGGGAGAGCCAGCGCTGCTTTTCCTCGTCGAAAAGCCGCTGCTGCTCCTCGCGGCTGCGCCAGGCCGCGGTCACGACGGTCTCGATCCCGGCGGCGCGGCAGTCTGCGAGCATCTGCTGCAGGCTTTTGCGGCAGCTGCGGTCGACCCGCCATCCCTCGCAGTCGGACAGGCGGGGCTTGAAACCGGCGTTTTCCGCGCTGTTCCAGGGGTTGACCAGCACGAGTGCGCGGGCTTCCTGCCGCTGGGCGTTCCAGCTCCTAACGCGCAGCCCTGCGATCACGAGCAGCGCCAGCACCAGCACAGCCGCTGCTGCCGAGAGCCATTGTACGCGCTTTTTCCGCGTGATGTCCTGTTCTTCCCGCTGCATCCGATCGCCTCTTTTCTGTCTGCGGGTCTTGGGATGCTGACATTCTATCACAGCTTCCCGCCGAAAAACAGCCCTTCCCCGCAGTTTTAAGAATTCTTAATGACTGTTATTGCTCCATCGATTCATTCTTGAAGGAAACCGTGCGCCGCAGCAAAAACCGTGATCCGGTTGCGTAACCGACACCGGGCGGCCGAGGGCGGCCGCCCCTGCAGCGCATCGTCCGACCAGCGCCGGCCGGCCTTGCTCTCATGACCGACGCCGGGCCCTTCGATTGTACGAAGGGCCCGGCGCTGATATACCATATGATTCCTACGCGTTCTTCCCGCGCGTCATTTTCCCTGCCGCAGCGCGAGGAATTCCTCCAGCGTGATGCCGCGCCGGTAGATCTCCTCCGCCCAGGGGCCGACATAGCGGTAATGCCAGGGCTCGTAGATGATGCTGGTGATATCCGTCGTGCCGTTGGGGTAGCGCAGGATGAAACCGAAGCGCCAGGCGTTTTCCATGAGCCATTTCTGGGTGGCAGTCTCCTCCTGCCCCTCGTCCAGGAAGGGATAGCCGCCGTCGATGATATCCGTCGCCAGACCCAGCTCATGCTCGCTCGTGCCGGGGACTGCCACCGTCTTCCCGGCGACCTCCGGCGCATCCTCATAGGGGACACCCTCCTCGTACATGACGCGCATGACCTTGTTGTCAAAGAGGCTCTGCTGCATGGCGTGCGTGCGGAAGGCGGAGCATATGTAGGCGTCGTTCCCGGCGGCGCGGCAGGCCGCCATCATCTCCTGCAGCGGCTCAACGGCGCGCAGATCCATCTCATAGCCGTCCTCCACCTCCCCGACCTGCGGAACGAAGTCCGCCGGCATGGGGTTCCAGGGGTTGACGAGGATAAGCAGCGCGCGGTTTTCAGCGGCGTAGTCCTTCTGCTTGCGGGCGGTGAGCGCGCGCAGACGGCTCTGCGCCTCGCTCAGCGCCGTCTCCTCCCGGTCGAGGAAGCTCTCGGCGACCGCGGCGGCCTGCGGTGCAAAGTTCTCCGCCGCGCGGCGGCCGAGCGCCAGCGCCTCCCGCTGCTCCGCAGAGAACAGCAGCGCCTGGATGAGCAGGCCCGCGAGCAGACCGATGAGGGCGGTCAACAGCATGTCGATATCCAGTTTTTTCTTTGTTTGTACCAACATGGCCGCTCCTTTCCGGCAGATTTTCGGCGGGGCTCAGAAGCTGAGGATACCCAGGTGCTCGAGCAGGATCTTGGTTCCGATGAGGATCAGGATCGCGCCGCCGGCGCGCTCTGCCCAAACATGGAAGCGCTTGCCGAAGGCATGCCCGATCAGGATGCCCGCGGCGGAGATCACGAAGGTACACGCGCCGATGAGCGCGATCGCCGGGAGGATCTTCACCGACAGGAAGGCGAAGGTCACGCCCACGGCCAGCGCGTCAATGCTCGTGGCGACGGCGAGCAGCAGCATCGTGCGCACGGAGAAGTCGTCGTCGAGCTCCTCCTCCTTGCCGAAGGACTCGCGGATCATATTCCCGCCGATCAGACACAGCAGCACAAAGGCGATCCAATGGTCGATGCTGGCGATGGCCGCCTCGAAGCGATAGCCCAGCAGCCAGCCGATGAGCGGCATGAGCGCCTGAAAGCCGCCGAAATAGAGTCCGACGAGGAGCACATGCTTCTTTTCAAGCCTTTTGACGCTCAGCCCCTTGCAGACGGAGACCGCAAAGGCGTCCATACTCAGGCCGACCGCGATCAAAAACAATTCCAGAAATGACATATTTCTCTCTGCGCGCGCTCGCGCAGCGCTTTATTCCTTCCCGATTCCGTCATCCGTGGTGGCGTCCACCACGTCGTCAAAGGCGGAGATCTCTTCTTCGACTCTGTCCGCCTGCTCGTCGAGGCTGCCCTTGGCCTTGGACTCGCCGAGCTCGGCCTTGATCGCCTTGATCTCGGCGTTTTTCTCCTCGATGCCGCCCTGCAGCCGCGCGGCCTGCTCAAAGAGCGGCACGAAGAGCCCCGCCGCGTGGCCGGCGTTCTGCTCGTAGTACAGTCTGCCGATCTCCCGGAACACCTTGTCCAGCTCGTCGGCCTGCGCGCCCGCGCCGACGGAAAGGCGCGTGATGCGCCCGTAGGCCTTCGCGCGCTCCACGCCCATGGCGTACACGCCGCTCACGCCGGTGTTCTCCGCGGCGTCCTTGACCTTGTCAAGAAGCCCTGACAAAAAATCTCTGGTTTCTGACATGTTTCATACCTCCTGTTTCTCCGCCGCCGCTTCGGCGCCGGTTTCCTTGTTTTCGCTGTTGACACGGTTGACATAGAGCTTCTCGGGCGGGTGCTCGCGGCGCCCCTGGATCACGAGCATCGTCCCCGCGGCGAGCACGAGCAGGATGCTCAGCAGTTGCGACACGCGGATGCCGCTGCCGCCGATGTACAGGCTGTCCGTCCGCAGCCCCTCGATCCAGGCGCGGCCGAGGCCGTACCAGAAGAAGTAGATCAGGGCGCACTGCCCGTCGTAGCGCCGCTTTCCCTTCTTCTCGAAGAGGAGCAGGAAAATGAGCCCTGCGAGGTTCCACACGCTCTCATACAGGAAGGTGGGATGGACGTATATGGTGCTGCCGTCGGGCTTGGTGAGGCCCATGCGGAAGAAGGACTCCGTCTCCGCGCCGAAGGCCTCGCGGTTCATGAAGTTCCCCCAGCGGCCGATGATCTGCCCGATCAGCAGGCCGAAGACGAGCAGGTCGATCATGGCCGGGAAGGGGATCTTTTTCCTGCGGCAGACGAGCAGCGCAGTGATCACCCCGGCGATCACCCCGCCGTAGATGGCCAGTCCCCCCTCCCAGACATAGAGTGCGGAGATGGGGTCAGCAGCATAGTCCCGCAGGCGGAAAAGCACGAAATAGAGCCTCGCACCGAGGATGGAGAGGGGGATCAGCCAGAGCATCAGGTCATAAAAATCATCGCTCCGAATGCCGAAGCGCTTGCTCCGGCGGGCGCAGAAGCTCATCGCGAGCAGAAAGCCCAGGGCGATCAGCACGCCGTAAAAATAGACTCTTCTCCCGAAAAGGGTGAAATACGCGGGCGGGTTGAGCGTCAGATTCCACAGGAAGGGGAAGCTGATCACCGCGTCCCGCTGAATGGTTTCGATTACTTCCAGCAGCATGGCGTCTCCTTATCTGGTTTCATACTAATATCTGATAAAAAGCTTTAGAAAGATTTCCGAGACAGAATTGCGCCAGACGAGGCGGCGGCCGCAGATCATAATGGATATATATGGTCAAGGCCGCCAACGAAGTATGGCACAATTCTGCCCGGAAAGAATCAAAGGTTTTTATTAGGTGTTAGTATAAGGGTCAACGCGGGAGAGCGCAAGCATCTCCGGCCTGATGCCGCGCAGGAAGGCCTCGCACTCCGCCTTCGTGATCTGCGCGAGCAGCACGGGAGCCTCCAGCGCGTCGTAGCCGTCGAAGACGCCGTCTGCAACGGAGAGGCAGACGGACTCGAAGTCCTCCAGGCCGCGCAGCCTCGCGCCGAAGGCGGCGCGGCGGCAGCGCTCCAGCTGCGCGCTCTTCAGGCCGCTCTCCGCGGCAGCGGCCAGCTCCCGCTTGAACTCCGCGAGCACGCGCTCGGGGTCGCGGCTCTCGCCGCCGAGAAGAAAGGTCGCCGTGCCGGCGGAGAAATCCACGTCGTAGGAATAATTGCGGGTGATGATCCCCTCGCTGTAGAGCCGCGTATAGAATGCAGAGGAGGGGCCGAAAAGCGTGCGCAGCGCGAGCAGCGCCGTGATGCGGGCGCGCTGCGCCTCCGCGCCTGAGGCGGGCAGGGGCAGCTTCGCGCCGATGAGATACTGCGGCGCAGCGACCGGCATCTGCACGCGGCACAGCGGCTCGACCGGAAGCAGCTCCTCCGCGGGGCCGAAATCGGTCTCCGGGATCTCCGCCCTTTCGGACGGGAAGGCCTCGCGCGCGAGCGCCTCGATCTCCTCCGGGTCCACATCGCCCGCCACGCACAGGCACATGTTGGCCGGCGTGTAGAAGGCGTTGAAGCAGTCATATAGCGTATCGGCCGTGATCTCAGCGAGGCTCTCGGGCGTGCCGAGCACGCGCTCGCGGATCGGGTGATGCGCGTAGAGCTGCGTGAGCAGGTTTTCGTACACGGTGGAGTCCGGACTGTCGAGATACATCTGGATCTCCTGGCCGATGATGGGGCGCTCCTTCTCCACGGTCTCGGCTGTGAAGCAGGGCGTCGTCACAAAATGGATGAGCAGGCGGAGGTTCTCCTCGAAGTTCTCCGCGCACTGGAAAAAGTAGCAGGTGTCGCCGGTGGAGGTGAAGGCGTTGGGATCTGCGCCGTTGGCGGAGAGCAGCTGCAGGGCGTTGTCGCCGTCGGGCAGGTCGAAGGCCTTGTGCTCGAGAAAATGCGCCACGCCCGCGGGCGTGTCATAGCTTCTGCCGCCGAGCGTGAAGCGCCGGTAGGCGGAGCCGTAATGCACGTCCAGCGCCGCGTATCTCGTGCGAAAACCGGGCTTCGGCAGCACGCGCAGCTGCAGGCCGTTGGGCAGCGTCGCGCTGTAGAGGGTCTCCCCGAGATGGGGGTACGCTTTACTCTGCATGTTCTTCCTCCTCCCCGGCGAGCAGCGCGTCGAGCTCTTCGTCGCTCAGCTCGATTTCCTCCTCGTCCTCTTCGTCTTCCTCGTCCTCCTCGTCCTTGCCTCGCAGGAAATAAATCATGTCGCACTCCGCGGCGCGGGCGATCGCGGCGAGCTGTTCCTTCGTCACGGTCTCGGCGAGGGCGGCGAGCTCCAGCGGGCCGCAGTCCGTTCCGTCGAGCGCCTGGGCGAGATAGAAGCCTTCGAGCTCTCCCTGGCTGTCCATGGTCATACGCAGCTCCGAGGCGACTCCCTTGCGCGCCGCGTCGAGCTCCTCCTCGCTGATCTCGCCCTTCGCCATGCAGTCCAGCTGATGGAGGATCTCGTCTCGGGTCTCCTCACAGCGCTCAAAGTCGATGCCCGCGGCGGCGAGCAGCAGGCCCTTGTGCAGCTCGGTCATGGAATAGACGGAGTAGCACAGCCCCTTCTTCTCGCGGACGTTGAGGAAGAGCTTGGAGGTCGTGTTGCCGCCGAACACGGCGTTGAACACCATGAGCGCGGGCAGATCCGGCTCCTCCATCGCCTCGCCCAGACGCCAGCCCATCACGAGTCTGCCCTGTGTGACGGCCATCTTCTCCTCAAAGCAGCGCGGCTGCGCCTCGATCGCGTTGAGGCGCACGTCGGTGCCGATCTCATAGTCGATCTCGCCGCGGGGGAGCGTCATGAGCGCGTCGCGCAGGATCGCGGTCAGCTCCTTCTCGTCGGCGCGCCCGCAGTAGAAGATCTCCACCGGGCTCGTCTGCAGCAGCGTATGATACTGCTTGGTGAGCTTTTTATAGTTGATGCTCTCGGTATCCTCCTCCGAGCCGAGGCTGCCGACGGCAAAATCCTCAAAGCAGCACATCTCCTCGATGCAGCGCTGCACCGCGTAGGAGCCCTTGGAGTTGATGCGGCTGCGGATGCGCTCGAGCTGCTTTTCCTTTTCACTGTCCACATACTGCGGACGGAGCAGCCCCCCGCGGGTGTTGGGCGAGAGCAGCAGCTGCCCGAGAAGCTCACAGGCCGGGCGCAGCACGTCCTCCCCGCCGGGGAGGAAGGCGCCCTCGGGGATGCTCGCGTAAAAGCCGACCGCCTGGATCTCCCCGATGCGGCGCACCACGGGCTCCACCGCCGTACCGTAGAGCTCGTCCATGCGCGCGGCGAGCGCGTCCAGATCCGGGTAGCGGGCGCAGCCGCGGCGCAGCACGCTGGGGATCAGCGCGTAGCTCGCTGCCGTCTCGCGCCGGAGCTGGCTGAGCAGCGAGAGGGAAAGGCAGGCCGTCTTGAATTTGTCCGTCTTGAGCGTACTGAGCCATACGCCGGGCATGATCTCGCTTCGCTTGAGTTCCATAGCGCACCTCCGTAAGCAGGATATCGGCTAACTAACTTAAATATAATATCACAGTTTGTCCGTAAAGGAAAGCGGAAAATACACCCGCCGCGCTGTGCGGGCGGCCCTCACGCCTCCTCCCAGCCCATCTCCCTCGCTGCGCGCAGATACCAGCCCGCCGAGCCCGTGTACCAGCTCCAGCCGGCTCTCCCCTCCCGCCCCGGCGCGGCGCAGACGTCTGCCGGGAGCACGAAGGGCTCTGCCTGAAAGCGGGAAGGCTCGTGCGCGGCGGGGAGCAGCAGCTCGAGGATACGCCGTGCCCTGTCCCGCCGACCGCGGCGCAGCAGCGCAAGGGCGAGAAAAATGGCGCCGTGGCTGTACTGCCCGCCGTTTTCCCGCACGCCGGGGCCGTAGCCCGCGAGATAGCCGGGGTAGCGTTCGTCCGCGCCGTAGGGCGGATCGAGCAGGCGCACGAGGCCGTGCTTCTCGTCCACGAGCCGGGCATAGGCCGCCTCCAGCGCCGCATCCACATGCACGTCGTCCGCCCAGGGGCAAAAGGCTGCCCAGGCCTGTGGCAGCGCGTCAATGCGCTCCTCCCCGCCGAGCGTTTCGCCGTCCGCCCAGTAGCCGCGGCGGTAAAAGCGGCCGTTGAAGCTCCGCTCCGCCGCCCGGCCGATCCGCTCCGCCGCCGCGCGGTATAGTTCCCCGTCCTCGCCGCGGCTCTCCAGCAGGCCGGCAAAGCGCGCGGCCACATGCGAGAAAAAGAAGCCGAGCCATACGCTCTCGCCATCCACGGCGTCGAGGCCGTCGTTCCAGTCCCCGCTTCCGAAGCGGGGCAGGCCATGCGCCCCGACGCCGCGCGCGAGGCAGCAGTCGAGCGCGGCGCGCGCATGCCGCAGCACCGGCGCGCAGCCGCTGAAGGCGGCCTGTTCATAGCGGTCGCGCTCCCCGTCGCCCAGGGGCGCGGAGGCGAGCCAGGGCGTTTCCTCCCGCAGGAGGCTCTCGTCCCCCGCGCTGTCCATATATTCGCAGAGCGCCCAGGGCAGCCAGAGCAGATCGTCCGAGCAGCGGCTGCGCAGCCCCCGGTCGCCCGCGGGCAGCTCATGCCACCAGTGCATGACGTTGCCCTCGGCGTACTGGTGCCGACAGCAGCGCAGGATCTGCTCGCGCGCGAGTTCAGGATCGAGGAACAGGAGGTTCACCGCGTCCTGCAGCTGATCTCGGAAGCCGTAGGCGCCGCCGCGCTGATAGAGGCTGCTGCGGCCAAGCAGCCGCCCAGCGAGCGTCTGATAGACCGCCCAGCCGTTCAGATAGCAGTCGATCGCGTCGCTGCCGGAGGCAAAGCGCGGCCTGCCGCAGCGCGCTTTCCACGCGCTGCACGCGAGATCCCGCTGCCGCCGCGCCTCGGCGGGGTCGAGCAGCGCGCGCAGCCTTTCCTCCGGGCAGGTGCCGCAGACAAGCACCGTGGTCTCCGCCGCTGTCATGCGCAGCGAGAGCGCGGCCGGCTCGTATTCCTCCGTCTGCCCGCAGGGCACGCTCGCCCCTGCGCGGAAGACCAGCCCCTCCTGCAGACACTCCGGGTTCTCCGCGCAGAAGAGCCCCTCCGAAAAGCTGCCCCGCAGCGAGGAGGCGTCCTCCGGGGCGAGCTGCGGCTGCAGCTGCCAGAGCAGCTCCAGCCCCTCCGCGCCATCCAGCAGCAGCACGCGCGCGTCCGCGTCCTCGCAGAGGAAGAGCTCCGCCGTCGTCCAGCGGCCGCCGAGCTCCTTTTCCCAGCGGGCGCAGCCCGGCGCGAAGCTGACGGTGCAGGGGCGGCCGTCGTTGGCGGCGAAGAGGCTCACGCGCCTGCCGCGCAGCTGCGCCGTGAGCGCCTCGCTGCCCTGCACGCCGCGGACATCCGCCATCGGCGGCAGGAGCGGGAGCATCCGCGCATTGCGAAGCCAGAGCGCGGCGGGGCCGCAGTCCGCCGCGATACAGCCGAGGCTGCCGTTGGAAAGCGGCAGCTGCCAGGCGCGCGGCGGCAGCCTGCCGCCCGCCCGGAACACGAAGCGCTCTCCCTCCTGCCTGAACGCCGGGATCGTCTCCCCGCCGCGTGCACCGCCGGGGACGGGCAGCGCAAGCGCAGGCGGGAGGAGGCGGAACTCGCCCGGGGAGAAGACCGCCCTGCTGCGCAGGCTCTCCGCCGCCGAGGCCGGGACGAGATGAACCCCGCCGCGCGCCGAGAGCAGCGCCTCCAGACCGAGCCGCCGCAGCTCCGCGCATACCCTGTCGCGCAGCGGGCTGCGGTAGGCGCCCTCCTCCTCGCAAAACAGGGCGAGCTCCGCCTCCTGTCCGCCCAGACGCAGCAGCAAAAAGCGCCGCAGGAGCGGCAGGGCGTTCCTGTCTCCGGCGTCTGCGCAGAGGAGCGGATAGTCCCCCGAGATGCCGAAGCGCCAGAGCTCGCTGCGCGGCGCGGCGCCGCCGGGTCTGCGCCGCAGCAGCGGCAGCAGGTCGAGCGCGGCGTCCTGCTCCTCCGCGCCGAGACCCAGCCGGGAGGCGAGCGCGGGCAGCAGCTCGCTTGCGCGCCACTCGCGCAGGATGCGCCGCGCGCCCTCCTCTGCGCTCCGGCGATCCCAGCCGAAGCAGAGCGCGAGGCGGAGCGTCTGCTCCTCCCCTGCGCGCAGCGGCAGCAACAGACTCATCTGCACAAGCGGCGGATCATAGCGCCAGAGCGCTTCGCGATCGCAGAGCAGGCAGAGGAAGCATGCGCGCTTTTCCCCGCGCCTGAGTCGGCAGAGCAGCAGCCCGCCGGGGATCTCCTCGGCGCTGATGCCGAGCTCCCAGTACGCCGGGTGCGCGTCCACATCGCGCTGTGCGGCGAGGAGCGGGCGCAGCTGCAGCGAGAAGGGGTATTCGCCTTCCTCCTGCGCGCAGAGCGTATAGCTCCGTCCCTCGCCTGTCTCTCCCGCCGCGGCAAAAATGCGTTCGTGCATCTGCACGCTCCCCTCTGCGCGAAGCAGGCTCACGCTGTCGCGTCCACGCTGCATGCGCGCGGCGCTCTTCATCACGGCGGGTCCGGGGCTCGTATAGACCGTGAGCGCGCCGCAGCGAGCCTCCGTGGCGCCGCCCGGCTCGGCGCGGATGCTCCAGACGCCGTTTGTGAGCAGCGTCTCCCCCTCTGAGCGGAGGCTCTGCGCCGTCTGACTGCGCGCGGGACGCTCCGCCGGGGCGCTGGTCTCGCGGCGCAGCAGGGGCGGATCCTCCGGCAGACGCTCCTGCAGCAGCAGGCGGAAGGCGCGCATGGCAGGGTTCCGGAAAAAGAGCTTTTGCACGGCGTTCTGCTCCAGCGCGTTCGCCGCGGCAAGCACGCTCATCCCGATATGGTGCGCCATGAAGCAGTCCACCCGCTCGCCCTCGCTCTTTTCGCAGCGCTCGGGCGTGTAATCCATCGCCTCGAGGAAACCGAAGCGGCCGCGCGCCCCGCCGCGCTCGAGGGCGCGGAGGTTGCGCACGGCGGCCTGCGCGTCCACGGCGAGGGCGAGGAAGCTCGCGTATGGCGCGGAGACAAAGTCGGCCTCCTGGCCGCGCTTGAGCGCGAGCGCGGCGCAGCCGTTGGCCTTGTAAACGTATTCCAGATCCGCCCCGAAGGCATAGACAGCGCTCTCCGAGAGTCCCCAGGGCTTGCCCGGCATGCGCTGGCGCTGCTGGGCGTAGAGGCAGAAGCGCGCGCTCTCCCAGAGGAGGCTGCCGCGCTCATAGGGCAGGAAGAGCGCCGGCATCAGGTACTCGAACATCGTCCCCGTCCAGCTGGCGAGGCCGCGGTAGCCGTCTTTCTGCAGTTGACCGCGGCCGAGGCGCCGCCAGTGGGAGGCGGGCACGTCGCCGCGCGCAACGGCCAGATAGCTCGTGAGCATCGCCTCGCTCGCCATCAGATCGTACCAGCCTCCGCAGCCCTCGCGGCGCGTGGGGTCGTAACTGATGAAAAACAGGCCGCGGCGGCGGTCGAAGAGCGGGGCGAAGTCCATCTCCGCGGCGAGTCGCCCGGCGCGCCGGGCGAGATCCTCCCGGCCGAAGTTCAGCAGCGCGCTCTCCGCAGCGAGCAGCGCGGCGCAGAGATTGCCGCTGTCCACGGTGGACAGCAGCAGCGGAGGCAGGGGGCGCAGCGTGCGCGTATCGACCCAGTTGGGCAGATGGCCGAAATAGCGCGGCAGCGCCTCGATGGCGGTGAGCAGCTTCTCCATGCGCGCCGCTGCCTCTCCCCTGTCGATCAGGCTCAGTTCCGCGGCCGCAGCGTGCGAGAGCAGGCAGAGGCCGATGTTCGTGGGCGAAGTGCGGTGCGCCGCGCCGAGCGGCGGCTGCACCTGCACATGATCCGGCGGGAGGAAATGCTCCTCCTCCGTGCAGCAGCGCTCAAAATAGCCGTAAGCTTCCGCGGCGGCATGGCGCAGCCAGGCGCGGTCGGGCGCGGAGAGCTCCTTCTCCTTCTGCGCCGGGAGGGCGAGCGCGAAGGCCGTGACCGGACTCAGCAGCCACAGCAGCCCCGCGGCCTTGCCGAGGATCACCGGGGAGAAGGCCATCAGCAGCACCCCCAGGGCGACGCTCTGCCCCATCTGGCGGATATGCGCCGCGAGGCTCCGATCCCCGCCCTCGCTCTGGGCGGCGGTGCGCCATTGGAGAAGGTTCCTGCCGCTCACCCAGAGCCGCCAGAGGGCGGACGCGATGGCCGTGAGGCAGATCCAGGCCTCGTAAGGCAGCAGCCAGAGGCGGAAAAAGCTCTGCACAATGGCGCCGCCCGCGCCGCTGAGCAGCCTTGTCATGCGCCGCGGCCGCCCGCCGCGGCGCAGGCTCTCCGCTCCGAGGGCGATCAGCAGCTGTGCCAGCAGGGCGGAGAGCGCGGCGAGCGCCGTCAGCCGCAGACCCCGCCCGGGCAGGAAGAAGCCCGCGAGGATCGCCGCGAGCGTAGCCGGGGCGATCAGGCTGCGGCGCAGCTTTTCCGCGAAACGCCAGCGCTCCAGCGGCGGGAGCCCGCGTCGGAAGAGGAAGGGCAGGTTCTGCCAGTCCCCGCGCGTCCAGCGGTGCAGTCGGCGGAAGAAGGGCAGCGGGCGGGCGGGAAAGGCGTCCGCGGCCTCTGCCTGCCCCACGCGCGCACAGCGCAGCAGCGCGCCCTCCACCGCGTCGTGCGAGAGGATGCGCCCGCAGGGCAGTTCGCGCGTCGCACGCAGGAACACGCTCAGGTCGATCAGGCCCTTCCCGGAGAAGCCCGCGCTGCCGAAAGCGTCCATCTCGCGCTCGCCCGAGAGCGCGCCGTAGGGATCGCTGCCGCCGCCCCCGGAGAACACGAGGGCAAAATCCGTCTCCCCCGCGGAGCGCAGCTCCGCCGTGAGGCGCGGCTGCAGGATCCCGTAGCCCGCCGTGACGCAGCGGCGTCCCTCGTCGAACTGCGCGCGGTTGAGCGGGTGGAGCATCGCGCCGATGAGCGCGCCGGCCGAGCCGGGCAGGAGGCGTGTGTCGCTGTCGAGCGTGAGCAGGAAGCGCGTCCCCGCAAGCCGCGTCGCATCCCCCGTGACGCGCAGCTCGCTCTCCTCCCCGGCGAGCAGCTTTGCCAGTTCCAGCAGCGCGCCGCGCTTGCGGTCGAAGCCTGCCCAGCGCCCTGCCTGCTCGCGGCGCGGGCGCGTAAACAAAAAGAAGCCGCCGCCCCGACTCCCGTTGAGCCGGGCGATCTCCTCCTCGGCGGCGGCGAGTACGGCGGCGTCCGCGAGCTCGACCGCCGCGCCGCTCTCCGGCAAATCAGCAAGCAGACCGAAGCAGAGCGCCTCCCCTTCGGCACGGCAGACCAGGCTCAGCTCCTCCAGCCGCGCTGCCATCCGGCGCGCGTCCTCCGCATCCGTGAGCAGACAAGAGAGGACGCAGAGCGTCTTCCCTTCGCGCGGCACGCCGCGCCCCGTCTCCATGCGGAAGACGCGGCGCGGGCGCGTGAACTGCTGCAAAACGAGGTCGAGCGCGCTCTTGACCAGCTCCGAGGCGGGCAGGAGCAGCAGCGGGAGACTCTGCGGCGCGCCGCAGGCACGGGCAAGCAGGAGCGACAGCGCGAGTGTGAGCACGAGATTCAGCGCGATGAAGACGCGCTGCCGCCCCTCCCCCGGCTCTGAAAAGAGCAGGAAGCCCAGATGCCGCCGCTCTTCCCTGGCACGGCAGACGATGGCGCGGGCATAGTCCAGCTCCTCGACGCCCTCCCGGCGCGCGAGGCGGGCAAGGCGGTCGAGATACGCGCCGCGGCTCGCCGCATCCATATGGGCGTAGACCCCGCCGGGATCCGCGCAGAGCACGGCCCCCGTGAGATCGACCGCCGTGAGCAGTCTGTCCAGATCCAGCAGTGAGAGCATGCGCAGGGTCTCAAACGCGGCGGCGACCCTCCGCTCCCGCTGATCCGCCTCGCCCGGGGAGGCGATGCGCTCGAGGCAGGCCAGGCGCAGCAGCTCCGGGAAGAGCAGCAGCTCGGTGCGGCGCAGCGGCCTCACGGCCTGAAAACCCTCCAGATACCGCCGGCAGAGCGCTTCGTCCGCGCCGTCCTCCGCCCCGGCGAGCAGCGCACGGCAGAGCTGCAGGAGCAGCGCCTCGCCTCTGCAGCAGCGCAGCTTGCCGCCGGCGCGCAGCGCGTTGGCCGCCTCCTGATACGCGCCGATGGCGAGATAGGCGTTATCCAGCAGCCAGAGCTCCGCTCCTTCAGGCTCTCCGATGGCTTCGGCGCGCTCCTTCTCCCGCCGGATCGCGCGCATATTACGCCGCAGCGCGGGCAGGAGCCTGGCCGCGCGCAGCTCCCCGTCCGGGGGCAGGCTCTGCGCGAGCGCGGAGGCGCGCTCCTCCGGCGTTCTCTGCTCATTTGTCTTCATAGGCGATCTCCCATTCAACAATAATGACTATAAGATGGCGAAAAGCCAAAAAGCTTTTCGCCGCGCGGCGTTGCCGCGCAGCCAAACAGCATAGCTGTTTGGCCATATATTCATTTCAATGAGCATCGGGCGAATGACCCTTTGGGTCATTCGCTGCCAA
>OCVV011357133.1_pt1 | contig 21096 bp, 13 predicted proteins | sample 1539721 | NCBI WGS metagenome assembly OCVV01 (sample SAMN02144230, study PRJEB22623) | gut metagenome | biome: sheep rumen | host: Ovis aries | place: New Zealand
CATATCTGTGGCGGATACCATAGGATGAACCTGTATTTTAACGCCGGCATACAGTACTGGAAATAACACCAACTATTTGACGCTTACTCTGCTCTTTTGTGCATGATGGCAGTTTTAATGGTATAATTATCAAAGATTTGAGACAGAAATTAACGAGTATTCAGAAAAAGTAAGGGGGCCCCATGGACTTTGCAACATTACTGGTACAGATTGATGATGTCTTATATACCTGGCTTCTGATCTATCTGCTGGCCGGGAGCGGCATCTATTTTTCCATCCGCACCCGCTTCGTCCAGATTAGGCGCTTTAAGGACGCCATGAACTGCATGATGGAGAAGAAAGAGGGCGACAAGGGCGTCTCCTCCTTCCAGGCGCTGATGATCGCTACTGCCTCTCGTGTCGGCACGGGCAACATGGCGGGCGTCGCTACCGCCATCATCATGGGCGGCCCCGGCGCGGCATTCTGGATGTGGCTGATGGCTGTCCTGGGATCGTCTTCCGCCTTCGTCGAGAGTACACTTGCCCAGATTTATAAAAAGAAAGAAGGGGATACCTTCAAGGGCGGTCCCGCCTACTATATTGAGCGTGCCCTTCATGCCCGCTGGCTGGGCATCATCTTCGCAATCTCCCTGATTGCTACCTTTGCCTTCGGCTTCAACGGCCTGCAGGCCTACAACATCGTCTCTGCCTTTGATGTCTATGTGGAGGATCTTTCGGCCAGTATTCTGCCCACTGTGATCGGCGTCATCCTTGCGGTCGGGGCCCTGATGATCTTCTTTATGGGTGACGTCATCGGCAAGATTTCCTCTGTCCTGGTGCCTGTCATGGCAGGCCTCTACATCCTGGTCGGCATCTTTGTCATCATCACCAACATTACCAGGATTCCCGCTGTGCTGGGAATCATCATGGCGGACGCTTTTGATTTCAAGGCAATTTTCGGAGGCTTTACCGGCTCCTGCATGGTCCTGGGCATCAAACGCGGCCTCTTCTCCAATGAGGCAGGCATGGGCTCGGCCCCCAATGCCAGCGCATCTGCTACCGTCTCCCACCCCGCCAAGCAGGGCCTGGCTCAGATCATTTCGGTCTACATCGATACCCTGCTGATCTGCTCCACGACCGTATTCCTCATTCTCCTTACCGGAGACTGGGCCTTCAGCGGCTACTCGGGAATCCCGCTCCTGCAGCAGTGTGTTGCCAAAGTCATCGGCCCCATCGGCATCCACTTTGTCACGGTTATTGTCTGCCTCTTTGCCTTTACCTCCATCATCGGCAACTACTTCTACGCAGAGGCTAACATCCTCTTTATCACAAAGAGCAAGACCGTCATGACCATCTTTCGCATCGCCGCCGCCATTATGGTCTTCATCGGCGCCGGCAACAGCCTGGACGTCGCCTGGAGCCTTGCAGATATCACCATGGGCCTGGAGGCAGTCGTCAACATCATTGCCATCCTCCTCCTGGGCCGCATCGCCTTCGCAGCCCTCGACGACTACGAGAAACAGAAAAAGGCCGGCCTCGACCCCGTCTTCTACGAAGGCAACATCGGCCTCAACGACACCGACGTCTGGAAAGACAAGAAAGAGTGTCAGGGGGACGGTTCCTTTGACAACTGACGTCTGGTGTCTGCCTTGTCAGGGGGATGGTTCCACTGGATGTCAAGGGGACGTTTCCTTTGACAACTGATGTCTGGAGTCAAGGAGAAAGGGACGCTTCTGCCTGACTGATTTTTTCCGCATATCGGAGAGGCTGTCGCAATGCGACAGCCTCTTATTGATTTCCCGATAATGTAATGTAAAAGGCTGCCATATCTGCAATTTGACAGCCTTCTTTTTTTGAATTGTATTATGCTGTGAAAAAGGAAAGCGATATTTTGAATCTGAGGTCGTATGCTCACCTATGCTGCACCCATGCTGAGGAAAAGCAAAGCGACATATCGTATCCGAGACTCCGGGGTCACCTGTGCCGGGGAAAGTGAAGCGATATATCGAATCCAAGGCACTGATATCACCCATGCCGGGAAAGAAGCAAAGCGACTGAAGGGCATGGCTGGCAGAAGGTCACCATTGCCTCGAAAATGCAAAGCGATATAGAGACATTGAGGGCCTGAAATCACACATTTGGAAAGTTGGCTTTCAAATAAAAAAGGCTGCCGCATCTGCGACAGCTTTTTTTATCAATTGTCTTTATACCAGATACATCTCCTGCATTGCAGCGCGGTCCTCAGCGGTGATGCCGAGACCTTTTTCAAAGAAAGTCGACAGATCGCCGTACTCTTTTTCTACTGTGTTGTAGAAGGAGAGCAGAAATTCCTCATCGACGCCGAAGAGATAACTGAGGGCCTCATCAGCGAGCGGACTGTCAGTGGAGGCTTTTTTCTTGATGCTGTCACTGAGGTTATGGATTTCTTCGCGCAGGCATTCTCTGGTGTACATGTAGTCGGCGAAAATCTCTTCGCGGGGAACCCCCAAGGCCTCCTGGACTAGGACTGCACCGATCCCGGCGCGGTCTTTTCCCACGGTGCAGTGCCACAGAACCGCCTGGTCGTGAGGCTCCCTCAGGATCCTCAGGAATTTCGCATAGCCTGCAAGCTGGGTTTTGCCCGTTGCCATGGAACTGTAGAGCCTGCACATATATGTGCGGGCCTCCTTTGGTTTAAAGAGGAGACGGGTAACGATGCTCACGTCGGCTTCCGTTTCGCGGGTGATGCCGGGCGTGAGCGAATCTACGAGGGGAATATGATAATAAGCGGTATCAGGGATGTCCCTGTCCGGCTGCCTGGTTTTCTCACGGGTCGTCCGGAAATCTGCAATTACACTGAGGAGTCCGGAGAGACTATTGAGGTCGTTGTCGGAAACCGCCCCCAGGTGGCCGCAGCGGATCAGACGCCCGCTTCTGATGGTGCGTCCGCCCTGCGCGGGCATTCCGCCCAGATCCCGGATGTTGGGTAGATTTTCATAAGATAGCAAAGTACTGGGCATGCCGGTTGAGTCCTTTCTTTGGAGTAAACAGGAAGCTTTGTAATAATCAGGAAACTGTGGAAATAATCAGGAAACTTTGGAATAAACAGGAAAGCTCGGAGGAGACACAGAATCGTCCCCTCTCTTTCGAGAGTGTCCTGTTTAATTGTAACGGACCCGCAGGGAATGTCAAATGTGGAAAGAAGGATGTTAATGAACTCTGGCATACGGTCCCCAAAGTACAGCAGGCAGTAAGTTGGGTTTTTTGTTCAATTTCATTGACGAGTCAATTAATATGGATTATACTCCAATTTATCTTTAGGCGCGTGCAGCAGGTCCGATTACAATCCTGACAGGCATGCGCCAAGCTTAGCAGATAATATTCATATATATGCTGCTGTGCAGATAAATATAATTCATCAACTCGTGTTGTTGCCGTTTGTTCAGCTTTGGGGTAAGATGGAGGCAGGAAATGGAAGACAAAATAAAATATCACCCCGGATTTGTGGGAGGACTGGGAGTCCTGTTGTGGGATTATCGTGAGATGATCGATATCGTTCCGGAGAAATGGCTGAGAACAGAAGGCATTAGGATGGATGTATTGATCCTGAAAAAGGATCCGGCAGTAACTCTGAAGAATGACATGTGCAGTATATTCCGGGGACATAATATTCTCGAATACAAGAGACCTGAAGGAGAATTATCCATAGATGTATTTGCAAAGGCGATGGCGTATACGTATCTGTATAAATCTCTTGGTAAACCGATAGATTCGATTTCTTTGACTGATTTGACTATGACGCTTTACCGCCATAAATATCCACGGCAACTTTTCAGAAAACTTACAGAGATCGGCCTTCAGGTAATCAGAAAAGCTGCTGGAATATATTATGTTGAGGGAGCCGCGGTTTTTCCTGTGCAGGTGATTGTTGGCAGTGAACTGGAACCGAAGGAATTTGCTATGTTCAGAGTGCTGGCACCGGAAGCAACATGGCAAGATCTGACTAATTTTAACGAGATCGCTTTTCTTCGAGAAGATGCGGCATATAAAAGATATGTTGACAGCATCTTTCAAGTAAGTGTTTCCGCCAACAGGCAGCTATATGACCAGATGACAAGGGAGGATAAGAAGATGTGTGAAGCCCTGAAGGATTTACTCAAAGAGGATTTTGCAGCCGCTGAGGCTAGAGGAAAAATAGAGGGCGTAATCCAGCTGTATCATGAAGAAATGGGGCTGGCTCCTCAGGAGATTGTTGTCAGAATTATGTCTCGTTTTTCCCTCGACGAAGAGACTGCCCAAAAGTACGTCGAGAACACCCTGGGACTGCAGCCTGTCTGAACAGGTATGGTGATAAGATGGATCGCGCTTGGTAGTATAAAACAGCCCTGGATAGCAAGCACAATAAAACTGTCGAAAAAGTCTGAAAAATCCAACAATTTTGCGAATCGTACCAAATTTATTGACAATTCAGTGCTAAATGGTATAATAGTTACATCAAACAGATAGACGTTACCCGGGTAAAACAAATACAATCGTCGATTGAAACTGATGTCAAGTCAAGGAGCAGTTGGTTGTTGTAAACGTCTTGAAGTATTTTATCATTTCATAAGGTTGATCTTGATCGACCTGGTTGGTAGCTGAGGAATCTGGGTAAAGGAGGTACGGACCGAAGTACAACTAAACTTTTTCCACCAAACAAACCAGAATCTGAACTGTTGGAATTTATGAAAGGAAGGTACGGACCAATTATCTAACAAGTCTTAGCTCTATAAAGTTTGTATCGGAAATCATCCAATCACTGCAGATAGTTCGTGAAGGGGCAGAATTTGCAAGAGTAACGTGATATTTGCAACAGAAATGTGGTTTATGTATTTTTCAAAAGACGAATCTCACTGACGGGATGTATACCCCGCAATGATATTTGTATAGTAACATCAGAGAATCACAATAGGTATTTGTGAAGAAGTGATTAGTCTTAGACAAATCCACTGGTGTGAATTCGGAAGATGAAGAAGATAGATAAATCTGCAAGATCGGATGGTTTTCAAGAGAGTAACTGAATAATATGTCAGTAATAAGTGAACAAGAACATCCCAATGAGTGATGAAATTAGTTCCGGGTACCTTCTGCAGACGAGAAATGCAGGGGAGAAATTCAACTGATACAATATCCAGACTCTCAAAAAATAACTGAATACGGAGGTATGCACCATTGGACAAGAATTCCTGAGAAGGGATGTTGATCGCAGGCAAGATAAGCCGGACAGCATCCCTTCTCTGATGCTGTGGAAAGAATGGCGATGCTGTGGAACGAATGGCCTGGCCGCAATTTGATAAGCGATCTGATGCACAGTCTGATGTCCAATCGTATGCTGACTTTTGAGCCGGAGGATCCGGCTTTTTTTGATCATCAAAGGGATCATCAAAGTCTAGTGGGGGGTGCCAAAGTTTTTTTGAGTTCACACAAGATTCTTTTAATTTACACTTTTGTTTTATTTTATTCAGGGCGCAAATCTGTTATATTATCGCAATAAAGATGAAAATCAGCAAATTGAGCAGCTGCAAAAAATCAGCAAGTTAATCGGCTGCAGATAATCAGCAAATCAATTGGCTGCAAAAACCAGCAAATCAATCGGCTGCAAAAACCAGCAAATCAATCGGCTGCAATAGCTGCAAAAGCCGAAAACCTGACCCGTCCGGACATCTGTGGACAGCGGAGCAACGGACACACCTGCAGCGGGTGGTTTTCAGACTCGTCCGGGCGTCTGCGGACCGCGGAGCAACGGAAGCACCTGCAGCGGATCGTTTTCGGACTCGTCCGGACATCTGTGGACAGCGGATTGCCGACGGGTATTGCACATGAACAGGAGAGAACGTTTTTATGTGTGGAATATGCGGATTTACCGGAAATATTACCGGATGGAACCCTGAAAAAACTGCAGAAGCAGATTCTGCGCTGCAGATCAGGTCGGAGAAAAATACAAAAGTAAAGATTGTCGGTCACCCGGAGAATGCAGAGGAGCGCGGGCAGGTCCTGACCAATATGATGAACAGGATCATCCACCGCGGACCCGACGGTGCGGGGCAGTATATCGACGGCGGGATCGCGATGGGATTCCGGCGTCTGTCAATCATCGACCTCAAGGGCGGTGATCAGCCCATGGCGACGGCGGACGGGAGCAGGATCATCACCTTCAACGGCGAGATCTACAATTACCGTGAGCTTCGCGAGGATCTGAAGATCAAGGGACATACCTTCCTGACAAACTCCGATACGGAGGTGCTGCTGCACGGCTATACCGAGTACGGCCCCAGGATCCTGGACAGGCTCCGGGGCATGTTCGCCTTCGTGATCTGGGACGCCCGCAAAAAGGAGCTTTTCGGCGCCCGCGATATGTTCGGGATCAAGCCCTTCTATTATGCGGAGATTGAGGGGAACTTCGTCTATGGCTCCGAGATCAAGAGCATCCTGGAGTACCCCGGATATGACCGCCAGGTCAACCTGCAGGCGCTGGAGCAGTATATGTCCTTCCAGTATTCGGTGCTGCCGGAGACTTTTTTCAGAGGCATCTACAGACTGCCCGCCGGCCACTACATGGTCTGGAAAAACGGAAAACTCAGAATCCGCAGGTATTTTGATCCCATGCTGACACCCCGTCCGGTGGGCGGAAAGGATGCGGATCACGCGCACAAGAGGCTGGTCAACAGGATTGACCGCGCAGTGCAGGAATCCATTAAATATCACATGGTAAGTGATGTGGAGGTCGCTTCCCTTTTGTCCAGCGGCGTGGACTCTTCCTATGTCGCGGCAAATTTCGGCGGGGCCAAGACCTTTACGGTAGGCTTTGATTACGAGACTTACAACGAGATTCCCTACGCGGAAGCCCTCTCCAAAGAGGTCGGGATCGAGAATTACAGCAAGATCATCTCAACGAAAGAATACTGGGAGGAGTTTCCCAGGATCCAGTATTTCATGGATGAGCCCCTGGCGGATGCCTCCGCGGCAGCGCTCTATTTTGTTGACCGCGAGGCCTCGAAGCACGTCAAGGTCATTCTGTCCGGCGAGGGCTCCGATGAGCTCTTCGGCGGCTATGTGATCTACCACGAGCCCCTGTCTCTGGACACATACCAGAAGATTCCTCAGGGTCTGCGCCGGGCGGCGGCCAAAGCTGTCTCCAAGATTCCCGGCCATCCCAAGGGCAAGGGCTTCATTATGCGCGGCTCCAAGTCCGTCGAAGAACGCTTTATCGGCAATGCCAATGTTTTCACCGTGAAGCAGAGGAACCGGGTGCTTCGTTACACCTCTCCCCACTCCGATCCCAAATTTGTGACCGCGCCTTTTTACAGACGTGTAAAGGGACTCACGGATACGGAAAAGATGCAGTACATCGACCTCAACTTCTGGCTGCAGGGCGATATCCTGCTCAAGGCGGACAAGATGAGCATGGCCCATGGCCTGGAGAGCCGCGTCCCCTTCCTGGACCGCGGCGTGTACATGGTCGCAAAGGACCTTCCCCTGGAGGAGAAGATCAGCGATACCAATACCAAGACAGCCTTCCGCGAGGCGGCCCACCGCTATATGCCCGCCGCGGCTGCCGAGAAGAAAAAGCTCGGCTTCCCGGTGCCCATCCGAATCTGGCTTCGCCAGGACAAATACTACGAGATCGTGAAGAAGGCCTTCTGCAGCAAAGAGGCGGAACTCTTTTTCCACTCGGATGAACTCATGAAGCTCCTCAATGCCCACCGCGCCGGAAAAGAAGACTACAGCCGCCACATCTGGAACGTCTACACCTTCCTGGTCTGGTACCGCCAGTACTTCGTGCCGGGCGCCTGCGCCGTGTCCATCGAGGACGAACTCGCCATGGAACACATGCACGAAGACAAGAACCGCGAAGCACTGAATGCATAAAAGTTGTCACGGGGACGGTTCCTTTGACACCTTTTGCAGTTGTCACGGGGACGGTTCCTTTGACACCTTCATTTGTCAGGGGGACGGTTCCTTTGACAACTGTAGAGTGTTACCGGGGAGTGTCACCTTGTTCCTTGTGTCACGGGGGATGGTTCCTGTGACAATAGGGACAGGGATTGTAACCTGAATCGTCCCCTGACAAAAGAAACTGTCTCCATGACAATGGCACTTTGACACTTGGGATGAAAATTGCCAAAGGAACCGTCCCCATGACAGACAACTCCGTGATACCTGAGATGAGAGTTGCCAAAGGAACCGTCCCATTGACAACTTGACACCTGGGATGAAAATTGTCAAAGGAACCGTCCCCATGACACACCCGTGATACCTGAGATGAGAGTTGTCAAAGGAACCGTCCCCCTGACAACTGGGACAACTCGAAAATCAGGGTTGCCTTTTGAGAAATTGTATGGGAAAATTGAAGGGCAGTGTGAAGTAAAACTCTTCAACAGCCTGCAGGGGCGGGGAGGACAGATATGGATTTTGGAGCAATCATAGGTCTTGCAGCATTCGGTGTTATGGCATTTTTCGCAGTTCTTGTAGGTATCATTGCGGCGGTTTCCACTGTTTCCGGTATTGATACACGGGACAATGACGGAGACTGATGTAATGCAAAAATGACAGCCTTGATCGAAAAGGATTTTTTGTGCTGCATAGAAAAGACCGGTTTCCCTTTCAAACGGGGCAGCCGGTCTTCCTTTTTTCCATGTTCTTTGTGGCACACCCCGGTCCATGGTATAATTTTGAGAGTGTATGACACTTCCAAATATATATCGTTGGGAATAAAAAAGATGCCCGGGCCCTGCTATGTGCTCAAAAACACAAAAGACACAAAAGACAGAACAGACAGAACAGGCATAAGAGATATAAAATACATAAAAAGACGTAGAGTATGAAGGTATATAAAAGATTGGTGAGCCGGCTGCTGCCGGCGCTGCTGGCGGTCTTTCTGGCTGCCGGATGCGGATCTTTTTCGAATCCGGTACAGCCGGGGCAGGCGGAAGCTGCAGAGACGGAAATGGCAGAGGCGGAAGCTGCAGAGACGGAAATGGCAGAGGCGGAAATGGTAGAGACAGCTGCTGCAGAGGCGGATTCTGCCGGGACAAATCCCGTGGTGGCGGAGGCGCCGGACCTGCCTGAGCCGGGGCTTCCGGAAGAATTTTCTCTCTCCATGGTGCCGGACTACAGCGGCAGTATCTGGGCGGATGTGAATGAGGACGTTCCATTTTTTGACCAGGGACAGATGGATGCCGCCCGCAGAATGACAAGTGCCATGTCACTGCAGAACAGGGAGGCCGATACTTCGGCCGATCTGCAGCGAGAATATTCCTATCAGGCATATGGAGACCTGGACGCGCTGGGGCGCTGCACAGGTGCCTGTGCGCTTGTCGGACCTGAGACCCTGCCGCAGCAGGAGAGAGGGCAGATCGGCATGATCAGGCCAACCGGCTGGCATACCGTGAAATATGACGGGATTGACGGAAACTATCTGTATAACCGCTGCCATCTGATCGGTTTTCAGCTGACCGGACAGGATGCAAATGAGAAAAATCTGATCACGGGGACGCGGTCCATGAATGTCGAGGGCATGCTGCCCTATGAGGATTCGGTCCTGGCCTATGTGAGGGGGACCGGCAATCACGTCTTGTACCGTGTTACGCCCGTTTTTCAAGGAAAAAATCTCCTGGCAGACGGCGTCCTGATGGAGGCCTGCTCGGTCGAGGATCCCCTGGTTCGTTTCTGTGCCTTTTGTTATAACGTGCAGCCGGGGATCACCATTGACTATGCGACAGGGGAGAGCAGCGGACCGGAGTTCACCGGAAACGATATTCCCGAGCTGACCAATGGTGAGAATACAGAAGCAGGATCTGCCGCACAGAATGATAAAGAGAATGATAATAAAAAGAGCAACGGCGCCGGATTTGGGGTTCCGGATGCTGCTGTAAGTGCAGGTGCAGGAGCGGATTCTTCGACGCAGTCCGGCAATCAGGGTACGGAGACGCTGCGGGCAGGTAATAACGGATCCGGGTCGGCAGATGGCAATAAAGGCGCGGAGACGCCGCGGGCAGGTAATAACGGATCCGGGTCGGCAGATGGCAATAAAGGCGCGGAGACGCCGCGGGCGGGTACTGACGGATCCGGATCAGCAGACGGCAAGTCGGACATCAGGAAATGGAAATATATTGTTAATGTAAATTCTTTGAAATTTCACCTGCCGGGCTGTCTGTCCGTGGAGAAGATGAACAGCAAAAATATGCAGGGTTTCAACGGAACCCGGGAGGAACTGATCGAGATGGGCTATACGCCCTGCAAAAACTGCCGGCCCTAGGCGGCCCTGGGCGGATTTCGGGAGGCCTGAAGCTTTAGAGGCTTTTGGAGGTTTTTAGAGACATTTAGTGTTTTTTACGGGTGATTTTGAGGCCGGCATGGCGTGGGACTCAGAAGAAAAAGACACAAGACACGATCTGTAGGAGCAAAAATAAAAAGCAGTGGTTAAACTAAGAATGGTGCTTCCCAGGTATGGCTCTTTAATTGATCGGGAATAGCTCTTTAATAGTACATATATGGCTCTTTAATGGATGGAAACAGCTTTTTAATAGTCCAGGTATGGCTTTCAATAGTAATGGAGGAAAAACAGATGAATGAACAGATGCTGGAAACTTTTTTGAACAGACGCAGTATCAGGAGTTTCACAGGGGAACCTGTTCCGATGGAGAAGCTCAATCAGATTATCATGGCGGGACTTTCTTCGGCCTCCAGCCGTGCGGCGCGCCCCTGGGAACTGATCGTCGTCAGGGACAAGAGTAAGCTGATCGACATGTCCGGATGCCGCCTGAAGGGATCCTCCCGCATGCTGGCGGGCGCGGACGCTGCAATCGTAGTCGTAGGTGACGAGGAGCGCTCCGATGTCTGGATCGAGGACTGCAGTGTCGTCATGGCCAACATGCATCTGATGGCGTCCGCCCTCGGCGTGGGCAGCTGCTGGATTCAGGGCCGCGGACGCGAGGCGATTGACGGTGAGACCACCGAGGACTTCCTGCGCTGTATTCTTCAGTTCCCTGCAGAGTGCCGTCTGGAAGCAATCCTTGCACTGGGAATGCCGGATGAAGAACTGCCTGCGAGATCACCGGAGAGCCTGCCTTTTAACAAAGTACATATTAATAAATTTTAAAAAACATTTCGGCTGATCAATTGTTTTTGCTGATTAAGCATTTCAGATGATCAAATGTTTCGGCCGATTTCAGCAAGTACAGGAAAAGCATTTCCGGCAGAAAGTTTTGCAAAAAAACCGGCGGCCGCAGGAACAGGTATGTTTCTGAGGTCTTTACGGCAAAAAACCGGCGGCCGCAGAAAACAGGTATGTTTTCTGACGGCTGCCGGGATGTATGTCCGATTTTCCGAATGATATTGAGAAGATTATTATTTCAGGACTGCATCGAGCGCATGCTCAAGTGCTTCCCAGTTTGCCACGGACTGCTTGTTGCCGGAGATCTCCTTTGCGGCATCAGCGCATCCGGCATCCTCGAGAACCATGCTGACCTCATCGAATGAATCCAGGATCATGCTGGCGTCGAAGGAAATGGAGGACCAGTTGGCCTTGAGGTTTTCCTTCTGGGCGTCGGAGAGGCGGTTGACTTCGTCTTTGACGGTGTTGGTCAGGAGAGTGGGATCCGCGTTGGCGGCATCAGCTGTATTTGCCCACTGAAGGAGCATAACAGAGGCTGTGGCGGCGCGGAGGGAGCTGCCTGCGGACTGGCCCCAGCCGGTGCACTCGACGAGTGCCTCGGAGAGAACGGATTCCTTCAGTGCAGTGTCGGCTTTGTCGCGCCCCGGGACGCCGTCCTTCATGGCTTCTGCGGCGCTGTCTTCGGCGGTGTCTTTGGGATCCGCGGCTGCGGTTTCCGCAGTAGAGGAAGTCGCATCTGCAGCGGCAGTCTCCGAAGAAGTATCGGAGCTGTCGGCGGTTTCCGCAGCGGTAGAAGCTGCAGCAGCTGTATCTGCCTCTGCAGCGGCAGTTGTGGCAGCAGTGGTGTCTTCAGGTGCTGCGATCTCGGCGGCAGCGGAAGTATCCGCGTCTTTGGCGGCGTCCGTGTCTGCGGAAGGTGCAGCGGGAACTGCGGCCGCTTCTGTGGCTGCCTGCGGGGCATCTGACGGAGCAGAACTGGTGTGTGCAGTGCCTGAACAGCCGGCGGCGGTCACAGCCATGGCGGCGGCGAGAGCCAGAGCAAAGGTTTTGTGTAAAACAGGTTTTCCAAATTTAATCAAAATAGTATCCTTTCTGCGCGGAGCCCGTTTCGGTACGGGCAGGCAGCGCGAATTGTCATGAATGTTATTTGCTGTTGTTTTGTCTGCGGTCAGGAAATTTTCCTGAAAATGCATTCGCTGCGGCAGTAAGCGGCAGCCGGATTTTGATTAGTTCAATAATAGCACAGTTTGATTTGTTGTCTATGACAAATCTGTGTTAAATACGTGTACATTTTTAACTGGAAAGGGAGAAATTGTCACATGCTCAGAGGAAATTTCCACACTCATACGGTTTTCTGCGACGGCGCGAACACGGCGCAGGAGATGGCTGAGAGGGCCATGGAACTCGGCTTTACGCATCTGGGATTTTCGGGGCACATGGATCCGGACATCCGGATGGAACTGAAAGAGTATATTGCTGAGATCTGCCGGCTGCAGGAGGCCTGCCGCGGGAGGATGGATGTTCTGCGCGGCGTGGAACTGGATGTGCTCTTTCAGCCGAGGGACGAGGAGGAAGCGAAGCTTCTGGGACAGATGGAATATCTGATCGGATCCGTCCATTTTGTGGAGGCTGAAGACGGGAATCTGTTTGCTGTGGATGACACCTTCGAGCGCCTTTCTGAGGGCTGCCGCAAGTATTTCGGGGGCGATTTTTACCGGCTGTCAAAAGCCTATTATGATCTTGAGGCCCAGGTTTATGACAGACTGCACTGCACCTTCATCGGACATTTTGATCTGATCACGCGCTTCAACGATGACCGGCATTATCTGGACGAATCGGATCCCCGCTATTACGGGCCCGCGCTGGAGGCCATGGAGTATCTTGTCTCCAGGGATGTCCCTTTTGAGATCAACTGCGGCGCCTTTAACCGGGGCCGGAAGGCGGAGCTGTATCCCAACCGCTTCCTCCTGAAAAAACTGAAGGAGTTTGGCGGCGAGATCCTGATCAATTCGGATGCCCATCACAGAGATCTTCTGGACGGAGGCTTTGACCAGGCGGTGCGGACAGCTCTTGACTGCGGCTTTACGCACACAAATTTCCTGGAACACGGGGCGGACGGACAGATTGTTTTTCGCCAGGTCCCGCTTGATATCGTATAAAATGTTTGAGAGCCCCCTCTCTCAGTCTTTATCCCGTGCTGAGTACGGGCGTCGTTTTTATTCCGTGCGGAGTGAAGGCGCCGGCAATGAAAGCGGCGATTTTTCGCGAAGGCGCCGTCGTTTTCCAGTGCTGGGCGCGGGCGCCGCTCTTATCCCATGCGGAGCGCGGGCGAAAGATTTGCGGACGGGGCAATAAAAATAAATGGTAGTGAAGGAAACTGAGATATGCGCAGGAATTATGCGAAAAGAAAAGGGTATTCTGCCCTGCCGGTGGTCCTGTGGATGACACTGGCTTTGATCGTCTGTGCAGGGCTGATTTCTCTGCTGCAGGGCGATCAGGATTTGGATGAGCCCGAGCACCGGCAGCTGGAGTCTGAAGAGGCTGTACTGAACAGGCCGGACGGTTTATCGGGACTTCTGTTTTCCGACAAAAAAATCCTGATGACGGAGGACGGCTGGTTCGGACTGGTCAAGGATGACGAGTCCGGCATCTGGTATGCCTATGTACCCGCCGAGATGAAGGGACAGCTGTACGCGTTTTTTGACAGCGACCGCAGCCTTGACATTGAGGGAGAGGGTCTTTCGGAGAGTTTTGAATCCGGAGATGCGCTCCCGGCCTTTGCTGAGGATGAACAGTATACATTTTCCCTGCCCGCTTTCGAGGACAAGGAGGCGGAGAGCGGGACGGTCGTCTTTTTATACACGGAAAATGTGCCCTCCATGTATATTGACACGGAGAGCGGCTCCATGGAGGCGGTCGACTCAGACAAAAAGCACCAGACAGAGGAGGAGGCGGCCTATCGTATTTATCAGACAGACGGGACGCCGGACTCCAGCGGTATGTGCGCGATCAAGGGGCGGGGCAACAGCACCTGGTCCCAGGCCAAGAAGCCCTATAACCTGAAGCTGCGCAGCGACAATTCCCTGCTGGGCATGGACAAATGCTCCAAACTGTCGCTGATTTCCAACTACTGGGACTCCTCGCAGATGCGCCAGTACTACGGCTTTGAGATGGCAGAGCGACTGGGGCTGGCCTACACGCCCCAGACCCGCATGGTAAATGTCTATCTCAACGGCCGCTACCACAGTCTGTGTCTTCTCACGCAGCGGATCAATGTGGACGGCGGAACGGTAAAGATCACGGATCTGGATGAAAAAAACGACAGGGCCAACAGGGGCAGCGCAGATCCGGACCCGGTTGTCATGGACACCGACGAGGACGGGAACGAGGCAGTTGCCTATGCCTTCGGGAAAGAGCCGGCCGATCTCACGGGCGGATATGTCATCGAGTTTGACAGCCGCTATGACAAGGAGGACTGCTGGTTCGAAACCGAGACAAGGCACATGGTTTTCAAATCCCCGCAGATGCCTTCCGTGGGAGAATATGAGTACATGTCCGGCTATGTGCGCGAGGCGGAGAAAGCACTCTTTGCAGGCGCCGTGGTCGATGAAAACGGCGAGGCGGCAGAGGACGTATTTGACGAGACGGACGGCGTCAATCCCGACACCGGGAAATCCGTCTGGGACTATTTTGACATGGATTCCTGGGCCCGCATGTACCTGGTACAGGACTTTACGGTCCAGTCGGATGACGAGTACTACAGCTTCTTTTTCTATAAAGAGGCGGGGAACCCGCTCCTCTACTGCGGCCCCATCTGGGATTTTGACCTGTGTCTGGGAAATATGAACTGCGGAGAGTACTACAGGACATCCGCCCAGACCCTCTGGCTGCGGGACGGACGCAAGCGCTGGCTGCACAGGATGGACCAGTTCCCGGAGTTCCGTGAACGGGTCGCGGAGATCTTCCTCGAGGAATTTGCCCCCATCATAGAGGACATCCTGGAAAATGAGTACGACAAAAACGTTGACTTGCTGGAAAAAGACACCAACCTCAACTACCTTCGCTGGGGCAAAAACCTGGATTACCGGGAGCGCACGGACATGGTCAGGACTCTGCTCGAGAACCGCCTGGAATTCATGCGCGCCTACTATACCGACCCCGACAGCTACTGCCGCCTGCTTTTCCATTTTGCCTGGGGAGATTTTTCCTATTATGTAAAAAAAGGCGAGTCCATGGGCTTTCTGCCGACCGCCGATTACGGGGAAAAACAGACGACTGCCCAGCGTGAGAGCACGGGCCTGATCATCGGCTGGCAGGACACCGAAACAGGTGAACTGCTCCAGGAATACACCGCGATCACGGAAAACCGGGACTTCAACCCTGTCTATGAATAAGCCCTTTGTGTCGAGGAACTCCTCGCGTCGGGAACCCCTCGGATCGAGAAACCCTGGTGCCGGGAAGTCTTGTGTCGGGAACTTCTGTGTCGAGAGACCCTGGTGTCAAGAAACCCTGGTGCCGGGAACCCCTTGTTTCGAGGAACCCATGTATCGTCAAAACCTGTGACACAAAGGCCTGCCGATGCCGGATCGGTCAAAAGTTTTTTTGCGGGTTTTTGCAGGTTTTTTGCAGGTTTTTCGGTGTCCGGCGGAAATCAGAACATTCTGATTCGTGTTTTTTGAGAAAGTGAAGAAAACAGCTTCTAAAGTGCATAAAGAAAAGTCATTATTCTATATTCATCACAGCGGGAGAGAATATAATATATTTTTAAGCGGATAATTGAATCTGGGTACCGGAAAGGGGGATACAGAGAATGCATGACAAAAAGACACTGGCACAGGAGCTTCGTGCAGGCGAACTGAACACCAGGATTGAAGAGGTTTACGGCTGCACAGGGCAGCAGACGCAGGGCTATGCAGAGCGTCTGGCAAAGGTGACTGAGGGATTTGACAGTACTTTCCCTGAAAATGGAACGGACAAGCTCGGCCTGTACAGTGCACCCGGGCGCACAGAGATCGGCGGCAACCACACCGACCACCAGTGCGGCTGTGTTCTGGCGGCAAGTGTAAATCTGGATGCGGTGGCAGCTGCGGCGCCCAACGGCAGGAATGTGATCCGGTTCTTTTCTGAAGGATACGGCATGATCGAGGTCGATCTGACCAGCACAGATCCCGTGGAATCCGAAAAGGAATCTACGGCTTCCCTGATCCGCGGCATGGCAGCGCAGGCGAAAGCCCGCGGCTTTGAGGTCAGCGGCTTTGATGCCTACTGCACCAGCAGCGTGCTGGGCGGCTCCGGTCTTTCCTCCTCTGCCGCTTTCGAGACCCTGACAGGCGTCATTCTCAACGATTTTTATTGTGACAATACCTTTGACGCGGTGGAGATCGCCAAGATGGGCCAGAAGACCGAGAACAACTGGTTCGGCAAGCCCAGCGGCCTGATGGATCAGTCCGCCTCCTCTGTCGGAGGTGTTGTGGCCATCGATTTTGCCGATGTCGAGAAGCCCATCGTTGAGAAGATCGATCTCAATCTTGCTAAGGAAGGTTATGCCCTCTGTATCGTCGATTCCCGCTCCAGCCATGCGGACCTGACCGATGCCTATGCCTCCATTCCCATGGAGATGAAGAGCGTTGCGGCACTGTTCGGCCAGGAATACCTGCGCGGCATCACCGTGCAGCAGCTCATGGACAAGACAGCACAGATCCGCGAGACCTGCGGCGACCGCGCCTTTATGCGCGCCATGCACTTTGTCCTGGATAATGAGCGCGCGCAGCAGGAGGCCCAGGCACTCCGCGCAGGTGATTTCACCAGGTTCCTGCAGCTTGTGAACGAATCCGGCCACTCCTCCTACGAATACCTCCAGAATACAGCTGTGGAAGGCAGCGTCCGCAATCAGGCGGTCAATGTCGCCCTTGCCCTCTGTGACGTGCTCCTTGGCGGCCGCGGCGCCCACCGCGTCCACGGCGGCGGCTTTGCCGGCACAGTACAGGCCTTTGTCCCCATGGATCTGCTTGAGACCTTCCGGGCAGGCATCGATGCTGCCATCGGCGAGGGCAGCTGCCACGTGCTCTCCATCCGTCCCGTCGGCGGAGCCGTGCTGTAAAGACTAAAGACTAAGGACCAGGGGCTGCATGCTTTTCATCCGTTCCCGTCGGCGGAGCCGTGCTGTAAAGACAAAAGCCTAAGGACCGGGGGCTGCATAGGTAAAGGATGCGCCTGGCTGCAAGATGGGTGCTAGATTGACGCAGGATGCGCCTGGCTGCAGCATGCGCGGGCGAGTCCGGAGACTTCTCAATACCGCTGAAATACTGAAAACTGAAATACTGAAAACGTAAATACTGAAATACCGTTATATCGTAATATCGTAAGGGGTTGTTGATCACTGACCGAACTGAGAAGTTCAGCCGATCAACAGCCCCTTATTACATGCCTTTTTTTGAGGGGGTGTGCCGGCAATCGCTGCCATCCCAATCTATAAAGCGCTATTTCAGGTCCGGAAGCCAGGGGTCACCTATGCCATGAAAAAGCAAAGCGACATATCGAGTCCGGAAGCCCGAGATTGCCCCTGCCTCACTAACCAGTCAGCGACCGGGAGGAGATTTCCAGAAAAAATCACCACTGCCTCAAAAATAATAAAGGCAATTAAGCGATATTTCCGCCTGGGAGCTCCTGGGTCACCCATGCCTCAGAAAATAATAAAGATAATAAAGCGATATTTCCGCCCAGGAACTCCTGGGTCACCCTCGCCTCAAAAAAAGTGAAGCGATATTTCGGCCTTGGAAGCCTGAGGTCACCTATGCTGCAAAAAAGTGAAGCGATATTTCTAATCTGGAGGCCCAAGGTCACCTATGCCATGAAAAAGCAAAGCGACATATCGAGTCCGGAAGCCCTGGGTCACCCATGCCATCCAACCATTCAGCGACCGGGCGAAGATTTTTAGAAAAGATCACCACAGCCACAAAAACAATAAAGCGATATATCGAGATCGAGAGATCGGGAGTCCGGAATCCCCCCCACCCATTCCGCCACCGCGGCCATGCGCACGAAAAGTGCGATAAGACAGCGGTAAGACAGCACAAAAAGACTGTAGTAAGACTACGAAAAGACTGCAGTAAGTCTGCACCATAGGACTGTTTTCATAGAGACTTGAGACAAAAGGCATCTTTCATGTATAATGATTTCTATCAATTCAGTTTCATTGCCTTCTCCTGGCTGCCTTAAACGCGGGAAATGTCCGCACAGGCGCCGGCCGGGATCAGGCCCTTGGAGCATCCCCGGGGAGCCATATCGACATGGGTCACGTTGTGAAAGTAGTGATGAAAGCAGTGACCTCCTCCCCATAGAGGGCATTTATCTGAGAGGACGGAAAGGCCGCTGCCTGTACCGGAGGTGGCAGGCACTCAGGAAGTTGAAGCGAGTCTTTAAAATGTGAGGAAATCCAGGTGGGTGTTCGCAGAAAAAAGAGATTAAAAAAGAGAATTTGGAGAATGGTTGTGGTTCCGGCCCTGATCGCCCTGGTCTTATTTATCATAGGGGGAATCGGAAAGGGGAAGAAAGAAACGCCGGTAACACAGAGGGCTTTAGAGAAACAGATCGAGTCTGCAGACCGTGCGGAGGCAGCGGGGAATCAGAAAGGAGCGGAAAAAGCAGCAGGGAGCATACCGGCAGCTGACATGGTGCCCCTTGCGGGGATCCCCTCAGCAGAACCCATGCAGAAGATCGCCTTTACCGTTGCGGATAGCGATAGAGACCGATTATCTGCACAGCGGTCCGTTCCGGTGCAGATCGATTCCTCCATCCTGGGGGGAGAGCAGTGGGTCAACTGCTGGGCAGTCTTTCTTCCCGCGGAGATGGCGGACCATCCGGCAGTCTTTTTGTCCGGCTATCAGTCTGTGACGATGAGACGGCTGGAAAAAGGGCAGTATCTGGACGGGGCCCGGCTGGGGCCGGGGGCGGAAGGTACTGACGCGTCCAAAGGAACGTTCGAAGACAGATCTGAAGGCGGAGAAGGAGAGGAATCCGGCTCTGCGGGGACAGAAGCGACAGAAGCCCATACCTATTCGTCGGGAGACGAGGTTGCCGGACTTGAGAACGGCACCGCTTTTGAAGTGGAACTGGAGGGAGAGAAAGGGGAAGTCTACTCAGATATTCTGTATGTTTTTTCCTGTTCCGGCACGGCGTCCATGTATCTGGACACCGAGAGCGGGAGCATGGCGGCTGTGGATGCAGACCCGGCCAAGCAGGTCAGTGAGAAGGGCCAGTTCGTGGTCTACACCCCGGACGGCTCTGCAGACAGTGCGGGGGAGTGCGCGGTCTCAGGACGGGGAAACAGCTCCTGGAACATGAGCAAGAGGCCTTACAATGTAAACCTTGTGGAGAAGCAGGAAGTCCTGGGCATGTCCGCCTGCAAAAAACTCTGCCTGCTTGCCAATACCTTTGATACGACCAACCTGCTGGACAGGATCTCCTCTCAGATGGCGCTAGATCTGGGCATGCGCGATACCCCGGAGGGGGAATTTGTCAATCTCTACCTGAACGGACAGTACAACGGCCTGTATTATCTCTCGCAGCGCCCCAGGGCGGGCGGCAGTGTCCATATCGACAAGATGGACGAGCGCATCCAACAGGCAAACGGCCTTGACAGCTACAGTCATCTGCCCGAGAAAATAGCCCTCCATAAGGAAGGCGACCGTCTGAAAAAATGGGCCTATGACTGGCCCAATGAGCCCCTGGACAACACCGGCGGCTACCTGCTGCAGCAGTATTCGCGGTATAAAGGAGATGGATGCTGGTTTTCGACGGTGCACCGGCGCTACCGCATCATGTCGCCCTCTTATCCCACTGTGGATGAGGTCAGTTATATTTCGGATTACATGCTCTCGGCGGAGCGCGCTATTTACAGCGAAGACGGAAAAAACCCGGATTCCGGAAAACATTACTCGGAATTCCTGGATCTTGCGTCCTGGGAGGACATGTTCCTGCTGGAGGAATTTTTTGCAGAATGGGATGCGGAGCGCTGGAGCTTTTATGTCATCAAAGACCGGCGGAATCCCCTGCTCTACTGCGGCCCCATGTGGGATTTTGACCATTCCGCCGGCGCCATGATCTACGGGACCTATCCCGAGACAGCGGTCTCCACGCTGTTGATCCGGGACAGCCGTCACGGCTGGCTGAACACGCTCCTCATGCGCGACGAATTCGCCCGGGATCTGCACGAGCGCTGGAGAGAGCGCTTCTCCCCCGAAGCGCATAGCTTCCTGGACGAGCGGATGGAGACTGAGATCAGTGCCATCGAATCGGCAGCCTATATGAACAATATCTGCCGCTGCAATGACACGGATTTCCGGATGGATGCGGACGTACTTACAACATGGCTGCAGCGCCGCCTGGCTTTCCTGGATTCCTACGCCGGAGACAGTGAGGAGAATGAAGGAGCAGACCGCTACTGCCGCGTGCTCTTTCAGTTCTCCTGGGGAGACATTTCCCACTATGTTCCCCGCGCCGACGAGATCGGCTACCTCCCTCTTCCCGAATACGGGGAGACACAGATTCCCAGCCAGGTTGAAAAAAATGAGATCATCGGCTGGCAGGATGAGAACGGAAACGCTGTCACCGCAGAGACGGTCATTGACCGTGACCGCGTATTTACACCGATCTATAAAAATGCGAATTTGACTGTGGAGCAGGAACCGGCAGACTGAAGATCCTATCGATACAAGATCGTTTCATTCAGACAATAGAAAAACACACAGCGGAAGAGCCTGCTGCCCGAAACGGCAGAATACACTGGCACCTGGCCTTCCAGCTGTGTGTTTTTTGTAAAAGAATGGAAAATACTTTGTTTACAGAAAATTTGCCTGGAATAATCGCTTGTAAAAATATGCCCTGCAGGTCAATCGTAAGCGTCAAATAGTTGGTGTTATTTCCAGTACTGTATGCCGGCGTTAAAATACAGGTTCATCCTATGGTATCCGCCACAGATATGA